>OFHO01000202.1_pt1 | contig 59990 bp, 50 predicted proteins | sample 1521531 | NCBI WGS metagenome assembly OFHO01 (sample SAMEA3504124, study PRJEB24116) | mouse gut metagenome | biome: mouse gut; feature: mouse-associated habitat; material: faeces | place: Denmark | collected 2011
TGATTATTTCCACCGGGAACTGCTGAAGCGCAGCTTCGCAATGGCAGATGAGACCCGGGTCCAGGTACTGAAGGAAGAAGAGCGTCGGGCACAGACGCAATCTTTCATGTGGCTGTTCCGCAGCGGCGAAGACGGCCTTCCTGCCATTATTTTATATGGCTATTCACCAACCAGGAGCGGCAGCCATGCAAAGGAGTTTTTGGAAGGCTATCATGGGTATCTGGAAACGGATGGTTATCAGGGCTACAACAGCCTGCCGGATATCAAGCGGTGTTCCTGCTGGGCACACATCCGCCGGTACTTTATCGATGCCGTTCCCAAAGGGAAACAGTATGATTACAGCCAGCCGGCAGTACAGGGAGTTCAGTACTGTAACCGCCTGTTTGCCATAGAGGATTCCATTAACAAAAAATATCCTGGCGATTATGAAAAACGGAAGCAGCTGCGTCTCGAGAAGGAAAAACCTGTTCTGGAGGCTTTCTGGTCATGGCTTGAGCAGCAAAAGCCAGTCCGGAATACCCGCATGGATAAAGCAGTGAATTATGTCCTTAACCGGCGGGAAACAGCACAGACCTATCTGGAGGATGGTCGCTGCAGCTTTACGAACAATCTCAGCGAGAACGCGATCCGTCCGTTTGCAGTTGGCCGGAAGAACTGGCTGTTCAGTGATTCTGTCTCTGGAGCCAATGCCAGTGCTGTAGTCTATACAATGGTTGAAATGGCAAAGGCACACGACCTGAACATTTACGAATATCTGAAATTTCTACTGGATCATCGTCCAACGAAAGAGATGACTGATGAGCAGCTAGCAGAGCTTACACCCTGGAGTGAAAAACTCCAATCTATCAAAAATCGCATGTGAATTATAGTGAATTACTCCAACTCGCAAAGAGCTGGGGTAATTTTATATCTGACCGCATTATTATTTGGCGGTTACATTGGAAACAAAATGAACAGCGTCTTTTTGATGAAATAATAAGCAAATCACCAGAATTTGATATAAACCTATGGAATAATAGAGACACAATCTTAAAACAGCGAGAGCGACAGCAAGAACAGGATATTAATCATGGCAAAGCAATTCTTGAAGGTAGAGACAAAGGTAACAAATTTGGAGTGGAATGCCCTTATTGTCATGCTACTAATGTGAAAAAGATAACTAATACCTCTAAAGCTATGCATACGGCTATTTTCGGAATCTTTAGTATGGGCAGAAATTCAAAGAACTTTCACTGTAATAATTGTAATTCCGATTTTTAAATCAAAAAATTTATGTGTTTAGCTATCAAGACCTGAATTGAATAACCTATATCGCTCTTAAACCTCCCATCAACCTAATAATCATCCTCCGAATTCATCCCCAGATCTGAAAACACCATGCCGAGCATATCCTGTGTAAAGCACCATTTTTCCTGCAATTCCGCCGGATGGTCTTTGGCTAATAAATAAAGCATAATAACCATAGGCTGTTGGTAAAGGATTTTGTCCTGCCTTTTATTGATCTTATTGATATAATAGTCGTTTAAAAATCCATTGACCGTTTCTTCGCTGATGCTGTATTTTTCCAGCATAGGCTTCAGGCATTCATAGATGCTCTGGTCAATTTTTTCATTATAATTTGCAAAGTCTGTTTTGGAACGTAAGAAACTGGTTAATTGATTATATTTTTCTTTTTCGTTTTCCACCATATCATACACCTTGCTGAATAATTCGTCTGCTGTTTCATTGAGGGCCATGCTTCTGGCCATATTCCTTCTGGTAAGTGAGTTTATTTTGCCTTCCTGTTTGTAAACATAGTCATGGGAAAGCTCCGCATAGGCATGCTGCTCCAGGGTCCGAATTTGGATTTCACAGGGAGTCCCCTCGTTAATCATTATTTCATTTACACGGATATTATGTCTGTTTCTTACGATATAATGCACGGACTGGTAGGAAAAGAGGTCGGGATGCTTTTCGATGGACTCTTTATAGTCCTGGTCCTTGGAAAAGTCCCATAAGTCCGATTTTTCCACAATGTTTTTTATGATTGCTATTTGCTTTGTCACCATGACGACAAAGCGTATGCCGACTTTATCCGTTATCTGCGCATATGCGTCATCGTAATTTTTCCGAAAGAAAGCCTTTGCGATAATGGAGTCTTCGGCTTTTACCCTCGGGCTGCATTGGATTTTGATGATTTTTGAAATATCTTCATTCGTTTCTCTTAATTTGTCATAGATGTATTTTTGGACATAATCCCCCCATGCCTGGAACATGGGTTTTTCTTCTCGGTATTTTTTAAGGAAGGCTTCCTGGCTGTCATTTTTCATTGATATATTTCCCTTTAATGGTGATAATGGTCTCTTCTTCAGTTTCTACGATTCTTATGTTTTCTTTAAAGGCTTCGGAAGGCCCGGTCAATTTTATTTGGTTTTCAAAAGATATACGGCGGTCTTTCATGGATTTGTTTGCCAGGCCTAAGTATTTTTTTGTATCCTGCAAAGGAATGCCCTGGGCCTCGATAAATTTTAAATATTCATCGATAATTTTTCCGTCTGCCATTGTCCGGCGGATGAAGTCATTAGGGTTTATGACGCTGGTATTCCCTGCTTCCAGATAATTCCGCAGATCGGACTGGAGCCTGATCCTGCTTTCGGAGGGCAAGGAAAGGCATGTATTGATAAAATCCCTCGTACAAAGGTAAAACTTATTGGTGATAAATTCTGCATCCGTCCGAAAGCCCAGTCCTAAAAATTTATCATAAAAATAAGCAGCATGTGCGGACATGGATGTCTCAGATGTATTGCTGTCGAATACGAATGCGTCCACATCCTTTTTTTCTATGGTTCTTCCTCTTACTGCATTGTTGACAAAGTAGCCGATTTTTTGTAATTTCTGCTGCGGGGAAAGGACTAAATTGTTAAAGTATTTCAAAAGGTTCCGGCCTTCTTCCTCTGTGATATTGAAACCATCGTGTTTTTCGGCCTTGATGACCGCTATAAAATCCTTTTTCCATTCAGTTACGATGCCTTTGACGATTACGACTACGCCGCCCGGTATTCTTCCGTTGGTTTGTGATTCGGCTAATAACCGGGTTAATTCTTTTGATAATTGTATAAATGTATCATCGTCTTCCGGGGAAAGCCAAAAATCCGTAATATGTTGAAAAACGCTTCCGGCATCGGTATTACGTACTTCCATTTTCATGGAATGGGAATTGCTGCCCAGCGATTTGGTAAAACGTTTTTGCAAAGCATCGAGGCTTTCATCGTCTAATTCACTGCATGTATCGTTATATAAAGGCGGCATGACGCTATGCTGGCTTTCCCGCTTTAAAACCTGATGGATGGCTACTTTTTGAATGATCATTTGATCGATATTGCTGGACATGTTTTCCCCTCCTTATGATTGTTAATTTTATTCTATAACCATAAGGAAAAATTAGCAATAGAAATCATTTCTCCGTCACGGGAATCAATTTTTGTAGAGAACATGGCGCAGCAGGGAGCGGGAAGAAAACAGCGGCGGCCTGGAACGAGCCTGGCATGGGCTGGGATTTTCTGCCGTTGTGTACAATCAGTAATTTCACTTATGAAATGGTTGAAAACCTAGGGTGAAATTGCCACGGATGGCAATTTCAGGAAAAAAGGACAAGGATGTCCTTTTTTTCCGACCCGTTCGCTTCCGCGCTGTTTATCCATTTCATTAGTGAAATCTGATTGGTAACTCCAGCAGAAAATCCCAGCCCATGCCAGGCTCGTTCCAGGCCGCCGCTGTTTTCTTCCCGCTCCCTGCTGCGCCATGTTCTCTGCAAAAATTGATTCTCGTGTTTCTCCGTTTTTCTCCACAAAGGCCAGGAGAAATCCCGGCATTATCCTGTTTTTTCCCTGAATGACGACGGGTGCTGATAAAAAACAGGAGAGCAGTCTCACTCTTTTGGTTTGTACCCAGTCACGGGCAGGTTTTCCTTCCTGGTTTCGAGTACCTCTTACAAGCCTTCCGACTCAAAATCGTTTATACTCTGTGAACACTTCCATATCTGAAGGATCAGACTTAGGGGTTCCGCTGCTGATTGGTGGTTTTGTCCAATTCCACAAGGACATGCCGCTTAGCGTTTCCGCTTACGGCCTGCCGCATATTTTCTTGCCGTTGCCGGCATCCTTTCGGAGTGCATGTCACGCCCGCCGTTTCCAGCCACGTTGTAGCCATGCGGCACTATATATTCACTATAAAAAAGCTTCCCAGCACTGGGGAACAGCAATCCCCAATTACGATTTATTTTATAGAACACTATGAGTTGACTAAGCTCACACATTCCTGCCTTTGGAATTCCTTAGGCATGAAGGGCATATTCAAAACAAAATATTTTTGAAATCCGTACACTCATACGGCGTTTACCAGTGTTCTTTGCGCCGGCCCATATTCCGGCCAAGGCTCCGATGCTTCCCAAAGAACCAAGCCTGGAGGTGATTTTGTCCATAACGGAAAGCAGGCTGTTGAGATGGTTCGCCATAGCGGTGACGACATCGGAGTCGGCAATATTATGAATGACTTTGGCAAAGGTATTGCCGAGCCGGTTGACGGAGGCCTCCCAGCCATCGGCAGACTGCATGGCCTTTTCCATGGCAGAGCCGCCGCCTTCCGCATAATCTTCCAGCATCTTTTCATAAAGGTCCCAGTTTTCGAGAAGGGCTTTCAGCTGGTTTCCATAATCGGCATTGTCCATCGCGCTGATGAGGTCGGTTCTGCGGGAATCGGATTCATCCAATGAGGCATATACGTTGGATAGTTCCTCTAAGATTTGCATGGGATCCCGAAGGGAAACGGCTCCGTCTTCCAGTTCTCCTTCCATTTGCCGGATATGCATAAGAATGTCTTCCCAGGCTTTGCCTATAACATCGCCGCTCTGTTTCGTGGCGGCGATCATGGTTCCCATGGCAGCGGCGGACTGCTCGATGGAAATGCCGGAAAGGGCGGCCTGGGAAGCGGAGATTTTGGTCGCTTCCGCAAGTTCTTCCATGGATAAGGCATTGCGGCTGGCCAGATGGATTTGGCCATCCAGCACTTTGCCCAGCGCCTCGGTATTGCCTTTGAGCTGATAGGCGGCATCTGCGGCGGCCAGATAATCCTTTGCCAGGCCGGGGTCCAGGCCGCCGGCTGCCTGGGCGAGCATGTTCAGTTCAGCCATGGCTTCCGCGTTTTGATAACCGGCCTGGTACATTTCCTGAAGGCTGGAGAGGTAATCGGATGCTTTTTTTCCGTATTTGCCCGCCGTTTGGAAGGCGGCTGTTTCCAGTCTGGATAAATCCGCCTTGCTCAACCGGTCTGTAGTTTTGCTGATTTGATCCAGCGTATGGTCGATTTTTTTTAATTCTTTTGCCGCATTGGCGAATGGATCCTTCAGTATTGTTTTCAACTTGGCGGCTGTCTTTAATATAAAATTTTCATTGTTCAATGCGATAAAATCCTCCTTTTTATCGGTAATCTATGTTACGGTGCGTGGAATGCTCTCAGGTCGGCAACGCACCGCTTCAGCGTGGCGCATGCATAATCCAGCTCCTCTTTCGTTTCCCTGCCGCTGAAACTGAACCGTATGCAGCTATGGATATCCTGTCTGTCCATTCCGATGGCGGCCAGGGCGGGAGAGGGGGATAAACTGCGGCCGTTGCATGCAGAGCCGGTGGAAACCTGTATGCCGTGCATGTCCAGCAGGATCATCAAGGATTCCCCCTCCACGCCCCGGAAGCACATATATAAGTTATGGGGCAGCCTTTTCCCGGACTCGATAGGAGCGCCGATTAAATAGCTGTCGGGGATTTGTTTTATAATAGAATGATAAAAATAATCTCTGCCATCGGAGTGGATGGCAGAGTAATCGTATGCTTCGACGGCTTTGCCGGCGGAAGCAATGCCCAGAACGTTTTCCGTGCCTCCGGCCAGCCCCTGTTCCTGGCTGCCGTAAATAAGCGGCTGGAGCGCAATGGAAGGTTTCTTGTATAAGATGCCGCATCCTTTCAGCCCGCCCAGTTTATGGGCAGAAAACCCTGCCATGTCCGTGCCGGATTCCTGGACGTGGATGGGAATGGAGGGGATGCTGCCGGTGCAGTCCAGATATACGATGCCGCGGAAGGAATGGGTCAGGTCGATGATCCTTTTTACATCTTGTACCGTGCCTATTTCGCTGTTGGCATAGTCGATGATGACGAAGGGGGAAAAGTGGCATGCGGCCAATTTCTGTTCTAAATCATGGAGATCGATAAATCCGTGGCGGTCTGTTTTTAACGGATGCGAGTATGGGCAGTCCTTTGTACATTCCAAGATGGATTTATGGGCGATGGGGGAGTATAAGACGGTGCAGCGGCGGGCTGCGTCATATCCCCGGATGGCGCAGGTATTGCTTGCCGACCCGGAGGGCATAAAATAAATATGCTCCGGGTCGGCATGGAGGAAACGGGCGACAGAACGTCTCGCGCCGGACAGGATTTTTTTTGCTTCTGTGCCTTTCGTATGCAGAGAGGACGGATTGCCCCAAAGATCCAGGAGAGAGGACAGATATTTTTTCATCGGATCGGATAGAGGCGTAGTCGCGGCATTATCTAAATATAAATTCATTGGTCACTCCATTTCTATGCGGCTTTTATCCCGACTTGGTTGAGGCAGCGCGTCAGCCAGTTTGCGGATGCATGATTTCATCGATGGCTGCCCGGATATGCGGCTGGAACGTCTGGGGCAAAGCACAGGCCTCCAGCTGTTTTTGCGCCGTTTCCCTGGCAACAGCGCCGTTGGCATAATGGCGTAGGATGGTATAGACCTTATAGCAGTCCATGGTATCCGCAACGATGCGCCAGGGGGTTAGAGACTTTGGGCTTTTGCATGCGTTGCAGACATAATATGGCTGGCCGCAGATGGAGCAGACGGCATTCGGCTTTTTTGGCATTTTTCCTGTTCTCCCCGTTTTAATCTTTGTATACGAATACTTCGCAGAGTTTGCCCGCTTCGTCGCAGTAAGGCTTCTGGAGCTTGTATGTAACGGTATGCCCGCCGTCAGGGGTCAGGCTGACATCCACGCTGGAGATATCGATCTGCGCCCTGGGGAATGTGATAACGCCGATATACTTGATATTGCTGTCGCACTTGTTGCGGAAATAGCAATGTACATGCAGCGTCCGGATCGGCGGCATGGAATCGGTAGTCTTTGCCAGGCTGATCGCCTCTGCCATTTCCGCTTCATAATCCACGATGACTCTGCCCGTGGTATCTGCAGGGAAGGTCAGCGTTTTGTTTTCCGCATCGATGGTGAATTTGCCTTCCCCGGCTGTGGCGGATACTTCCAATGTTTCGCCGAATTCGTTTTCATCATTGACCAGCTGGACATATTTAATCTCAGCTCCTGCTACGCCCACAGGCACATATTTCAATACTGCTTTATTGCCGGAAATCTCCAGGACTTCGCTGACGGGAGCGGTGATTTTCTTGTCCTGGCTGGCGATATTCTTTTCCGAAGAAAACTGTTCGGCCAGCAGGTCGAAGGAATGGATCGCGTTCGTATAGGAAAGCGTGCCCTGCGCGGCATTATAGAAGGTGACGATTTCAGCCCCCTGGGCATCGGTCACGGGAGTGCCTTCGGATGTGAAGTTCAGGGTGGGCTCTTTTACGTTGGTCAGCCTGCTTAAGAGCTGCTTCGTGGTCGGTTCAAATTCCTCGATGTATCTTATTTTTTCAAAAACAACTTCATTAGGGTTAAATTTCATATCGTATGATCCTCCTTGTCAGTGTAAGGAGAGCTGGTCAATGCAGTTCTCCCATGTAATTGAGTTCTTCTTTTTTTACTTTTTTTAAATCAATACCAAAGCCGGAATAGCCGGACCGCAGCAAGAGGTCAGCGTTTTTGATTTTGGCGATGCGCTTCACGCTGTCCATAAAGGCAAAAATATTCATATCCCAAACCGTCTGGTCGTCCCGTTTAAAGCCTTCGCTGTTGACCATGGTAGAAATCAGGGGAAGCAAGGTGGACTTTGCGGGTTCCAGCTTTCTTGCCTCATATTCCATCTTTGCGTCCTCGATAAAAGCCCTCCGGCAGCTGTTCGTGCCGGCGACGCGGTCATCCCTTTTCAAATGGTGGATGGCGCGCAGACAGGCGGCTATTTTGAAATAGGTATCCTCGTTGATCATAATATCGTCCCCGCTGCCCTCCTTTCCTTGGACGAGTAAAATATGATGGTTCTGATCGTCATAGGTTTCCATCCTGGACAAATCCAGCTGACTGCCAAATAATATTTTGGTGTCATCAGCGGCATAGTGCTTGCGCAATAGCTGGCAAAATAACTGGTAATCGGATATTTCATCGAATGGGATCCCCATTTCGTCGAGCTGCCAGCAGAAGTCGATGCCGGTCGAACAGAGGGTAGTCACCATTTGATAATATTTGATTTCGCCGTATTCGCAAATCTCGGATAAAGTGGGGATATGCAGGGCAATGCCGTCGCATATTTCCAGCGCGGATCCTCGGTAGAGATTTAAATAATCAATATTCAGTTTTTTCATGTTCTTTCATTTCCTCATCCATTCCCTTTCCAGTGTCTGTATGTTCCCTATTCCCTTATACGCACAAAACTTATGCCGTAATTTACGGATTATTTTTGTCAGAGGGGTGTTTTTTCGCACGTAAATAACGGACGTGCTTGATAAGCGGAATTTGTATGCGGGAATCGGAATATATGTGTTATAATGTTTCTATAAATTCCATGCAAGCGGACTCGTAAAGCAAGGAATCGGTTGTTACATGATAACTTATGATTTGTGCCGCTGGCAGAAAAGCGGCGGAATGGAGATTTCTATGAAAATAGGATTTGCGCAGCGATGCATAACGCCTGCACTTCCCATACGTTTATCAGGCTATGCAGGGAAACGGATTGCAGAAAACGTATTGGATGACCTCTTTGTAAAAGCCATGGTGTATCAAAGAGGGAACGAAACTTATGGCATTTTGTCCTACGATCTGATTGGTATTGATGATGTGGTGATCAGGCAGTTGAAAGAGGGGATGAAAAAGCTGGATTTAAAGCAGGAAAACTTTCTGTTTGCCGCGACGCATACCCATTCCGGCCCGGGCGGCGTACTGGAAACGAGGGAAGGCCTGTTGAAGCCTGCTGCGGATATTTTTGTTGAAACCGATCCGGCTCTTGCCGCATATATTGCCCAAAAAAGCCTGGAGGCTTTGGAGGAGGCCGTCGGAACTTGTAAAGAAACTGCCGTATCCATTGCTCTAAGCACGCTCGATCATGTAGGGGATAATCGCAACAGCAGGGACTTGAAAGGAAACCGGGACATTGCGGCCGCGTTTTTCAGGCAGGAGGACGGCAGAAAGGCGGTAATCCTGAATTATGCCTGTCATCCGACTGTCATGAACTATAAAAACCAAAAGGTGAGCGCCGATTTCCCAGGGGCTGTTGCCGCCTGCATGGAGCAGCACGGCTATGACGTGTGCATGTATTTGAACGGAAGCTGCGGAGATATCTCCACCCGCTTTTCCCGCAGAAGCAGCGATTCTGGCGAGCTGCTGCGCTACGGGCATATGTTTGAAGAAAAGCTGCTGGGAATGGAACGCGATGCCAGGCCGGTGGAAATCCATGATTTTGCAGTATCCTATGAGACGATACGCATGGATTTAAAGCGGCCGGGCGATATCGAAGAGGCGGAGAGGGAGCTGGAGGCCTGTGAAAAACGTTTGCAGGAAGCGAAGCAGGGCGGGATCGGCGGCTCGGACCTGCGCGTGCTTGAATCCCGCAAGGAAGGGGCGCAGTGCAATCTGGCGCTGGCACAAAATCCTTACACGATGACATCCTGCGATGTTTCGGTGATGTTTTTAAACATAAACCGGCATATTTTTGTCTGTGTGCCAGGAGAGCTGTTTTCCGAGCTGTCCAATCCGCTACAGACAGAACGGGTGCATTTTATAGGATATGCGAATGGATATTTGGGATATTTTGCCGATGAATCCGCTTATGACCATTTTTATTATGAGGCGTTGAGCAGCCCGTTCGAAAAAGGGCAGGGCGAAAGACTGATGCGGCTGGCAGCAGAGGCTGTTGGAAAGTAAACAGGAAGGGAAAAGGGATATGACGATAGCAAAACAATACTTGCAATATGTTGCAGAAATTTTACAGAAAACGATCGATACACAGGAAGAGGCATTGGAACAGGCGGCAGAGCTTGTCTGCCAAAGCTGCCTGAATGGCGGAAGGTTTTATGTCTTTGGATCCGGGCATTCCCATATGATTGCCGAGGAGCTTTACATCCGTGCCGGCGGGCTTGCCTATGTAAAAGCCATTCTTCCGCCGGAGCTGATGCTGCACGAAATGCCGAACAAGAGTACATGGCTGGAGCGCCTTGGCGGCTATGCAGAAGCTATGCTGAAGCTGCATAAGGTGGATGAAAAGGATACGATCATGATTATTTCCAATTCAGGCCGGAATATCGTGCCGGTAGAAATGGCGCTGGAAGCCGGAAAAATCGGTGCAAAGGTCATTGCCATGACATCCATGCAGCATTCCGCGCAGACCTCTTCGCGCCATGCAAGCGGCAAAAAACTGTACGAGCTTGCGGATGTTGTGCTGGATAACGGCGCGAAGAAGGGAGATGCTTCCTTTTTTATCGAAGGCCTCGATACGCCGACCGGGCCGACCAGCGATGCGATTGGAATCGCGATGGCACAGGCGCTGGTCGCTTCTGCCATCGACAAGCTTGTCAAATGCGGACATCAGCCGCCCGTATTCAAAAGCTCCAATGTAGACGGGGCGGATGACTATAATAATGAGCTATTTGACACCTATTACGGCTACTGGAAATAAACTTGTAATTTGGGCCTGACTATGTTAAAATGGCTGACAATTAGTGTCTAATGCGCTTATGCAAGAGGGCAAGGGAAAGATGATCGATAAAGATAAGTTTCATGTGTTCAATTATATAAAAAAGGAAGAGTATACGGGAAGCATGGACGGGATGCGGTATATGCTTCGGAAAAAGGAAGGGGAGGAAGCCAGGCTGGAGGCGATTATCTGGCCGGAGCCGTATGGATACGGGGCAACCCCGGAAAAGAAAAAGCAGAGGATGGAGTTTGCATTCAGCGCGAGGGGGCTGGAGGAAGCGGTTGACTGGATGAATGAGCAATATGAAGGGCAGAGAAGCCTATGGGGCGTAATGAAATGAGAAGGATGAAAAGAGAAAGAAGCATTGGCGGCACGCAGAAGTTTGGAAGAAGGGTAAAAATTAAGCTGCTTGGCATCGCGGCAGTTCTGCTGGCGCTGCCAGTATATGGGATTGCTAACGAGCTGTTTAAGCTGGCGGTATGCCGTGACAACAGCGTTTCGTTGTTCCAGAGGAAAGGAATCCGAAAGATGGCCGAATGGCTTAACGACAGGATGGCGGGGCGGGAAAGGAAGAAAGGCGAAAGCGGCGGGCCGACTGGAGAAAACACGCCGAGAGGGCTGTGCTTTGCCGATTTTACCAGGGATCTGGAGGAAGGGAGACTGTGGTTCCAATCCCAGGAAAAAGAACGCATTACGATGACGAGCCATGACGGGCTTAAGCTGGTCGCTTATTATCTGCCGGCTCCCAAAGAGTCGCGCAGAGTATTGATTTTGATGCATGGTTATAGAAACGAAGGAATCGTATGGGATTTTGCGAATCTGGTGAAATTCTACCATGAACAGGGATATCATCTTCTTGTGCCGCACCAGCGGGCCCATGGGGAGAGCGAAGGGGAGCATATTTGTTTTGGCGTGAAGGAACGCTATGACTTGGCCCAGTGGACGGAGTATATTTCCAAAAGGTTTGAAAGGAGATGCAGTATTTTTCTGTCGGGAATTTCCATGGGAGGCGCGACGGTGCTTATGGCGGCGGGGCTGAAGCTTCCCGGACAGGTAAAGGGAATCATCGCGGATTGCGGTTATACCTCTCCCTGGGATATTTTTGCTTATGTGCTTGGAAAAGACTGCCATCTGCCGAAATTCCCGTTTTTGTATGCGGCGGATTATATATGCTATAAGAAAGCAGGGTTCCATTTTCAGGAGTGCAGCACGTCGGAAAGCCTGAAGGGGAATCGGATACCGATATTGTTTGTCCATGGGGGAAAGGATGATTTTGTGCCGCCAAGGATGAGCTGGATGAACTATGAGGCATGTACGGCGGAAAAGGAAATTTTTATCGCGGACAGGGCGGCGCATGGAACGAGTAATCTGGCGGAGCCGGAGGAATACCGGCAGAGGGTTATTCGGTTTATGGAGAAATGGTCGGATGGGAATTAAGGAACGGGGCTGATGGATCAGGGCGGCCGAAAATTAGAATATGTGTAAAGGCATGCATGGCCCGGCAGCAGAAGGAGATGGCAATGGAAAGAAAAACGGGGAAGAATAACCGATATGTGAAAAGAGAGAAGGCATCGGGAATGAAGGGCGATCGATATACGGAAATAGAGAGGGAATCGGCAGGAAAGAACGATCGGTATGCGAAAAAAGGGGATCGTGCATCGGGAAGGAATTATGCGGAAAAAGGGAGAGCAGTAAGGGAAAATAGCAAAAAGGAAAAAAGCATAATCCCAAAAAGGGACGCAGGGAATGAGAGGGGAAAGAAGGCCGCCGGGAGCGGGAAGGAGTACGGAGAGGCGTTCCGCCCGGTAAGAATGGGCAAGGATGCACAGAAAGGAAAAACCAGATGCAGGGCTTTCGGAGAATGCGGAGGGTGCCAGATGCTGCATCTGCCTTATGAAGAGCAGCTTGCCCTGAAGGAAAAAGAGACGGCAAAGATTTTAAAATCCTATGTGCGTCTGGAAGGGATCATCGGCATGGAACAGCCGGAGCATTACCGGAACAAGGTAAGCGCGGCATTTACCCATGACCGGCAGGGAAAGCCGCTGTCGGGCGTGTATAAGGAGGGAACCCATTATATTATTCCTGTGGAGGAATGCGTGCTGGAAAATGAAAAGGCGGATGCCATTATCGCGTCGGTCAGGGCGCTGCTGCCGTCTTTTAAAATAAAAACTTATGATGAGGACAGCGGATACGGCCTTCTGCGCCATGTGGTAGTAAGGGTAGGACAGGCGACGGGGCAGATTATGGTTGTTTTGGTGCTGTCATCGCCGATTCTGCCGTCAAAGAATAATTTCGTGAAGGCGCTGCTGAAGCAGCACCCGGATATAACGACGATCGTCACTAATGTAAATGAGCGGAAGACAAGCATAGTGCTGGGGGACAAGGGACAGACGATTTATGGGAAAGGATATATTGAGGACGTTTTGTGCGGCATTACTTTTCGGATATCCCCTAAGTCGTTTTACCAGGTGAATGCGGTGCAGACGGAAAGGCTGTATCGTAAGGCGATAGAATATGCTGGACTCACAGGGAAAGAAACGGTATTGGATGCCTATTGCGGGATCGGGACGATCGGAATGATTGCGGCCGGAAGGGCCGGAAGGGTGATCGGCGTGGAACTGAACGGGGACGCGGTAAGGGATGCCGTGGCGAACGCTAGGAGGAATAAGATAGGGAACATTGATTTTTATGAGAAGGACGCAGGGGAATTTATGGTCCAGCTGGCAGAACAGGGAGAAAAGGTGGATGTGGTGTTTATGGATCCGCCGAGAACCGGCAGTGATGAAGTTTTTTTGAATTCGCTTGCAGAGCTGGCACCCAAAAAGGTGGTATATATTTCCTGCAACCCGGAAACACTGGCGAGGGACCTGGAATATATGGCAAAACGGGGATACCGGGCAGTGAAGGGCGTGTGTGTGGATATGTTTCCGTTTTGCGGGCATGTGGAATGCATCGTGCTACTTTCAAAACTTTATACAAAACAGAATATAGAAGTGGAACTGGAAATGAGTGAGATGGATTTAACTGCGGCAGAGAGTAAGGCCACTTATGGGGAAATTAAGGATTATGTGTTAGAACATACTGGATTGAAAGTCAGCAGTTTGTATATCGCACAGGTAAAAGAGAAATGTGGGATTATTGAGAGGGTGAATTATAATCTGCCAAAATCGGACAATGCCAGACAGCCGAAATGTCCACCAGAGAAAGAAGCGGCTATAAGGGAGGCGTTGGAGGGTTTTCGGATGATTTGATGGGAAATAGGTCACATAGTGATTGGATAGTAAAAGTGCAACGGGCGTTGCACTTTCAAGATATATACAAACATCTTTTCTGATAGAAAACTGGTAAGAGAATCAGTTGTTGCAAATTTTGCAACAACTGTGGCAGATGGAAAAACTATCAAGTTGACTGTGGTTGCTTTTCATGCTACTTATGAATAAAAAGTCAAGAAACAAGTGGAAAAGGAGGAAAAATTATAGTAAAATATGATATAGTATGTATATCTATCGAAAGCGGGTGAAATTATGCGTACTTCTATGGACGAGGTAACTTTTTTAGGATTTTATAAAAATACTATTTTGTGTGGTTCGAATAATTTTCAGCATTTTATTTGTAAGCAGTTAGAAGCCGAGAATAGAATTACTTTTGAAGAACAGCGTAAAATAAGTGATAAAGACGATACATTATTTTTTGAATCTAAGAAAGATTTTAAGGGTATTATTTCAAAGACTACAACCATGAAGTCTTTTATTAGCTTTTATGAAGCGCTTGAATACAAGAAATTGTATAAGTATTCAGTACCATTCTTTTATGAGGCTGGCGAAAAATCCATAGATGAAGTGTTGAAAGAAATGCAGATTGCAGTCTTTGAGAATGAAATATATCAGCCAGAATATGTTATTGATAGGAATTTAAATGAATCGGCTCCGATTGCATATGTAGAAGATGGTATATACTTTATTAAGTTTGTTTTACAGAAAGCGTATCTGCAGTCTGATACATTTGAACAGATTGATTACAGATATCCTATCGTGATATATATTAATCCGTCGATAAATATATTAGAAGTAAGATATGATTCTATGCGTTATAGTTATAATGAACAAATTGATAGAGATGCGTATTCAAAAATAGTATTTTATTGTATTGATTGGATTAAAGATAATTTTGGTATGAAATTGTTCCGCTGTGAGCATATGGATACTATTAAAATTATTAACGATATTCAAAATACAGAAGTAAGAATGTATAAGCAGATGATGGAAATGAAAGCTGGGGGTTCGGCTGAATTGACAGCATCTGAAAATGGTGATTATATGTTGCCGTTTTTGGGCGAAATTCGTGAACTCATTGATGAAAATGAAGAATTATTTGCAGAGGCGGATGAAATAAGGCAATTATTATTACAGTATCTTAATGAGAAGGAAGCTACCGCAAGCTATCCGTATATTTATGTTAAATGGATTAAGCCGGTAGAAACAAAGAGTTATATTGTTAAGATTACCTTTGATTATTTTAATGGGAAAATTACTTTGTTACAACATATTACAGGAAAATGTAATGATTTAGGAATGGGGCGAATGAATGATGCAATCGAATATCTTTCAAACAGTGGCTCCTTTGTTAAAGGAGAAGAAATTTAATATTGATTTGGATTCATTCTTGGACTTTATGAAGCAATATCATTCTAATGATTGGATTTATCCAGATGCAATTCATAGAAAACTTGGAATAGAAATAAAGGATATCTATGGTATTTTAGAGATGTGTGTGGATGAGAATATTGTAGAGCAGTATTTGAATGTATATTGTCCAATATGTCAACGTTTTACAGGTAACATATATAAAACAGCTTTAGAGATTCCAGAATTTGTAAACTGTGTACATTGCGATACTGAAATCGATAATCCGCTACAGCACGCTATTATTATATACAAGGTGTTATAGTTGGATTTAGAGGAAAAGAAGTTTAGAGACGCAGAACAATTATTACATCAGTCAGGGTACACATTGACTGAATTGATGATGGCCTCAAGTAGATATAATTCCAGCTTATTGATGGTTTCCAACGAGGACAATGAAAGATGCAAGGTTTTATATAATGACATTAAGAAAGGTGAATTAACGAGAGGGCAGAAAGGTCAAAAACTCGAAGAAATGACATCAATTCTGTTTGAGAAGAGCGTAGAAAATCTTTTTGATGTTTATAGAAATTGCAGAACAAGTACGAATGAAATTGATTTGTTAATAAGATGGACAGAGAATGCGAGACTTTCTGGAATAAATAATGCGTTTTCTTGTTTTGGAGAATTATTTTTAGCTGAATGCAAAAATTATGATGGTCCAGTAAGTGTAACGTTTGTTGGTAAATTTTGTTCATTGATGTCTGTTACAAATACAAATTTTGGAATAATGGTATCATGGGATGGAGTATCTGGCAGAACTAAATGGAATGATTCAAAAGGATTAATAAAAAAGATAGCGTTACATGAAAGTAAATATATTATCGTAATTGATAAAAATGATTTGAAACAGATTTGTGATAGGAAACAGAATTTGTTTTCTCTTATATATGATAAATATGTGGCATTGAAAGAGGAAATTGATTACGAAACATATATTGTTAAGCATGAAGCTGAAGATTGTATGATATGAGAAGGTTGGAATATACCTTCTCTTTGATTTAAGTATAGATTTGGACAACGGTGAACATGTGGAAACTGTTGTAGCTTTAAGCCGCATAAAATGAGGGGGTTCAAGACTTTAGAAGGTGTGAAAATGGGTGGTCTGCCACCGATTTGCTACCGTAATTCTGAAGAACCACCCTAAACGTTAAAAGAGGGTTGAATGGCGGTAAACTTTTACTGTCAGCCCTTTTGGATATTCTATGAAGTTTTTGCCCTGCTGCCGGTTCAAAAAGGTCAACGGAGCGTGCCGCCATGACTTCCGTATCATGCACGTAAGTCTGCAAGTCATCCCACGCCAGGGCAAAGGCCTCGCTGATCCGTAGGCCGGTATAAAATCCGATCATCAAGGAGATGTGGTAACGGGATCCGGCAGGGAACCGTGCCATGATCCGTTGCCATTCTTCCAGTGTCAGGATGATCCTTTCACGGGGTTTCTTTTCCGCTTTGGGATATTTCACATAGCGCATAGGGTTAGTCGGAAGGTAATGCAGAGACTCAACGGCATAATCCAGCGCAGCGCCGAACACGGACAGGATCCCGGTTATGGAGTGCTTGGCCAGCCCGTCCATCTACAGCTTGTTGGTATATTCCTGCAATGCGGCAGCAGTGATGGCCTTTAACCGGCGGTGGCTGCGGAAGGGTTAGGGAATGATTATTTTTGCATCAGCCTGATAAATTCTACACCAATGCAACAAAAGCGGTTATATGTGTTCATATGGGTGTTATAACCTGTTTGCAGACAGCAAAACTCGTTAAAATATGTGGTTGAAAAATAAAGAACGATAACCTATAATATACTTAATAGAACAGCCGGAAGGTGAGTGCCAGTCACCCGACCCGGCAAATAAGCTTTAAACTAATAAGTGATAGCTGTCTGCTCTTCCCAAAGTCAGGACGGCTATTTCTTATTTTTCAAATATCCAGTAAAAACAAAGAACAGGTTGCGTAAGAGATTCAGAAATTAGAGCCTGTTAAGGAACCAGAACATAGGCCATTTGGAAGGCATGGGTTTCCATGCCTTATTTCATTCTGCCTCTCTTTTTTGTGCAAGAATAGAGAGGAAAAATTTAAGAATAAGACTTATAATAATAAAGACAAATTTATAGTCCCCAAAAAATAATAAGTGCGGATAAGGAGGTATCTTATGGAATGGGTCGACAGATTAAACCAAAGCATGAATTATATTGAGGAACATCTGACTGGAGAAATTGACTATGAACAGCTTGCGCGGATTGCCTGCTGCTCTGCCTATCACTACCAGCGGATGTTTACTTATATGGCGGGCATCACTCTGGCAGAGTATATCCGAAGAAGAAAAATGTCTTTAGCGGCGGTAGACTTGCAGAGCGGCGAAGAACGGATTATTGATATTGCAGAGAAGTACGGCTACCATTCCCCGACTGCATTTAACAGGGCGTTTCAGTCTTTTCATGGGATAGCTCCCTCGTCCGTTAAGACCGCAGGCGTATCCGTGAAATCTTTTTCCCCCATTGTATTTCGAATTGCTGTGAAAGGAGCGACAGAGATGAATTATAGAATTGAAACAAAAGAAGCATTCCGCATCATAGGCGTATCCGCGCCGCTTGATCAGGAGATCGAAAATAACTTTATGGTCGTGCCAAAGATGTGGCAGGATGCCGCTGCAAATGGGACCGTACAGAAACTGGCAGGAATGATGGATACGCCGCCAATGGGGCTTTTGGGCGTGAGTGCCTGCAACGATGAAGAACAATGGAAATATTTTATTGCTGTTTCCAGTTCAAAAACAAGCGGCGAGTTTGAAGAATATACCGTGCCTGCATCTACCTGGGCAATTTTTTCCGGGACGGGTACAAACCAATCGATACAGGAATTGGAACAGCGCATTATAACAGAGTGGCTTCCGACTTCGGGGTATGAATATGCCAACGCCCCCGATATTGAGGTTTATTTCAATCCAGACCCGCAGAACGCACAATATGAGGTATGGATACCTGTGGCAAACAAACGCGAGTCAGTTAATGGTGAGAAAAAGGTATAACGGAGGGAGTTATGGACGAGAAAATTTATATGTTTATGGAAACAGTGGATGAGCGTTTCCGCAGTTTTGTAAGCGAAATCAACGAGTATCTGACAGGGAACGGCTGTAAAAGCGATATAAAACTGCAAAAAAGCGGCTATGTTGTGTCCTATGTGCTAAACGGCGGCAAAAGGACTCTTGCAACATTTGTATCCCGAAAAACAGGGATGAAGCTCCGCATTTATCCCGAACATATAGGGGAATACGAGAGCTTTCTTGATACGCTGCCCGAAAAAGTAAAAAAGGAAATCAAGAAAGCGTCCGTCTGCAAACGGCTTATCAATTCGGATGACTGTAATCCGAAATGCGTAATGGGATATACCTTTTCGCTGGATGGCGAGCGGTATCAGAAATGCCGTTATATGGCGTTCCAGCCTACGTTGAGCGAGGAAAACAATCCGTATATAAGGCAGTTCTTAGAGAACGAATTGCGGACAAGTAAATAAGAGGCTGGAAAAGAGTAGAAAACGAAGGATGGCCGAGAACTGGGACTGTTTGGATGACGGTCTCGGTTCTTTGTTTTTTTGGTTTTATGGGGCGTTGGGAGCGATTTGATGTAGAAAGCAGTAGTTTACATCATGAATCCGTGATATAATTTTATTGTTTATTTTGCAGTAAGTTTGCGGCTGGTGTGCAGACACAAACTTGGGATTGAAATGAGAGGATGGGACGGAAAAGGGGACAACGCCATGACTTCTAATTTTGACTTCTTAAAAAATGATTTTCCAGTTCTTGCAAACTTCGGATGTTTGGCAGAACAATATTGCTATTCTGACTCTAATTCCTGTCTGATGAAGTTAGGGATGATTGGCGAAACCATCGTCAATTTGATTTTTACATACGATAAAATTCCGCTTCCGAATAACAATACTGCTGTTGCCAGAATAGATGTCCTTCTTCGGGATGGTTTTATTGACAGAGATTTATGCGATATTCTTCACGCGCTTCGCAGGAGCAGAAACAAAGCAGCACATGAAAATTTTTCTTCTGTGAATGACGGGAAAATATTGCTTCAGATGGCATACAGTTTATGCGAATGGTTCATGCAGACTTACGGTGACTGGAATTATCAGCATCAGGATTTTATTATGCCGGAAGAACAGCATTCCGTTGCGACAGTCAATAAGGCAGAGGAAGAACAGCAGGAAGAAGCATTAGTAAGACAGGCAGAAGAAGCTGCACAGGCAGCACCTTCTGTGCCATCAGAAGAAAGAAAGAAAAAGGCAAGGCTGATGGCAAGCCAGCGTCAGAAGTCAGAAGCGGAAACCAGATATTTAATTGATGAGCAGCTTCGGAAAGTGGGATGGGAAGCAGATACGGAAAGCTTGCGTTATTCCAAAGGCACCCGCCCGGCAAAAGGACGTTGCATCGCTATTGCTGAATGGCCTACAGATTCCGAAGCCGGAAACAAGGGATTTGCCGACTATGCCCTGTTCATTGATTTGCAAATGGTTGGCATTATTGAAGCGAAGGCGGTTCATAAGGATATTCCTTCTGTCATTGACTACCAGGGCAAGGATTATCCTGGGAATATCCGTTCCAGGGATGCAAAGTATATGATCGGCACTTGGGGAGAATATAAAGTTCCGTTTACTTTTGCCACGAACGGAAGACCTTATTTGGAGCAGCTACAGACAAAGTCCGGTATATGGTTTTTGGATTTGCGAAAGCCGTTCCATGCACCGAAGGCATTGCATGGCTGGATGAGTCCGACAGGTATTCAGGAACTTCTGGAAAAGGATATACAAGCAGGAAATCAAAATTTGAAATCCTTGTCCTATGATTTATTGCGTGATAAAGATGGGCTGAATCTGCGGGAATATCAGTTAAAAGCAATCAAAGCCGCAGAAAATGCTATTATGGAAGGGAAACAGAAGGTTTTGCTGGCTATGGCTACCGGTACCGGTAAAACCAGAACTGTATTGGGCATGATTTATCGTTTCCTGAAAACAGGACGTTTTCGCCGGGTTCTCTTCTTGGTAGACCGTACTGCGCTGGGCGAGCAGGCATCAGACGTTTTTAAAGAAGTGAAACTGGAAGATTTGATGACGCTTGATGATATTTATAATATCAAGGGTTTGGAAGAAAAAAACATCGAGAAAGAAACCCGTGTTCAAGTGGCTACGGTGCAGGGAATGGTAAAGAGGATTCTTTTTAATAATGGAGAAGCTATGCCTGCCGTTACCGATTATGATTTGATTATTGTAGATGAGGCGCATAGAGGGTATATTCTTGACCGCGACATGGATACAGAGGAGCTGCTGTACCGTGATCAGACAGAGTACCAAAGCAAATATCGGACGGTTATCGATTATTTCGATGCGGTTAAAATTGGGCTGACGGCAACGCCTGCTTTGCAGACAACCGAAATTTTTGGACAGCCAGTATTTAAGTATACTTATCGTGAAGCTGTGATGGAGGGATATTTGGTTGACCATGATGCGCCTCATGAGTTAATCACGAAATTAGGCAGCGAAGGTATCCATTACAAGAAAGGGGATCCTATAACGATCTATGATCCGGTTACAGGAGAACTGATAAACAGCGAACTGCTGGACGATGAACTCGATTTTGATATAGAAAATTTTAACCGGCAAGTTATTACAGAAAATTTTAATCGTGCAGTTTTGGCTGAAATTGCCCGTGATATTGACCCGGAAACCCCGGAAGAACAAGGGAAAACTTTGATTTATGCAGTGAACGATGATCATGCGGATTTGATTGTCAAGATTTTAAAGGAAATCTATTCTGAAACAGGTGTTGATAATGATGCCGTTATGAAGATAACCGGGAAAGCGGGCGGAGGGGATAAAAAGAAAATTTTAGAAGCGATCAGGCGTTTTAAAAATGAGCGCTATCCAAGTATTGTTGTCACCGTTGATCTTTTGACCACTGGCATTGATGTGCCGGAAATCACTGCTCTTGTATTTTTGCGCCGTATCAGGTCACGCATTTTGTTTGAACAAATGCTGGGGCGGGCTACACGCCTTTGCCCTAAAATAGAAAAGACTCATTTTGAGATTTATGACCCGGTTGGCGTATATGATGCGCTGGAAAGCGTCAGCACAATGAAACCTGTGGTTGCCAACCCGTCTACAACCTTTGACCAGCTCTTGGACGGACTGGAGATATTGGAAGATGAAAAGCATCTGCAAAGTCAGATTGATCAAATTGTCGCAAAACTCCAGCGGAAAAAAAGAAAGATGGATAAGAAGACGATGGAACATTTTAAGGATATGACGGGAGGACTTGACCCGACGCAGCTGATCGCAGAGATAGAACACCAGCCGCCGTCTGATGCCAGAAACCGTTTGCTTGCTTATCGGGACTTGTTCCAGATGGTTCAGCAATCCAGGAATAATATCGGGAGGCCTGTTGTTGTTTCGGATGCGAAAGATGTGTTGCTTTCTCATAAGAGAGGCTATGGAAAAGGCAGCCGCCCGGAGGATTATCTCGATGCATTTGCAGAGTTTGTCCAAAAAAATCGTAATGAGATTGCCGCGCTCAACACGGTATGCACTTGTCCGAGAGAGTTGACCAGAGAAAGTTTGAAAGGGCTGCGACTTACGTTGGATAGAGAAGGTTTTACCGCTCAGCAGTTAAATACGGCCTTGTCCGAACTGACAAATCAAGAAATTGCCGCTGATATTATCAGTTTGATTCGCCGCTATGCGATAGGTTCAGCGCTCATGAACCATGAGGCAAGAATCCGCAGAGCCGTGGATAAACTGAAAAAAGCACATAATTTTTCCAAACAGGAATTGAATTGGATCGGACGCATGGAAAAATACTTGATGGAAGAATCTGTGCTGAATATCCAAGTGTTTGATGAGGACAGTCGCTTTAAGGCCCAGGGCGGCTTCGCGAAAATGAATAAAGTATTTCTGAATCAGTTAGAAAACATCGTATTAGAACTCAATGAGTATCTGTATGAGGATGGAGGAAAAACAGCTTAATGACTACGCAGGAAATTGTATCCAAGCTCTGGAATCTCTGTAATGTGTTGCGGGATGACGGTATTACTTATCATCAGTATGTGACGGAACTGACATATATTTTATTCCTTAAAATGGCAAAGGAAACGGGAGCGGAAAGCAAATTTGCCGAAGGAGTTATTTTGGCTGAGGGGGATAACCTGACACCGGAACAGAAAGCGCAGAACAACGAAAAAAAGATCATTCAGGCGTACAGTTGGGATGTACTGCTTAGTAAATCCGGCCTTGAGCTTTACAGATATTATAAAGAATTGCTGCGTTTGTTCGGAACATATGGCACTGGCAGGGTTCGTGAAATTTACCAGGGTTCTATGACCAACATTGAAGAACCGAAGAATCTGGAAAAAATTATGACAACCATCAATGAACTGGACTGGTTTTCTGCCCGGGAGGAGGGGCTGGGAAACTTGTATGAAGGATTGCTGGAAAAAAATGCAAACGAAAAAAAGTCCGGCGCTGGACAGTATTTTACGCCCCGGGTATTGATTGATGTGATGACAAGACTGATGAAGCCCCAGCCGGGCGAACGCTGCAATGATCCGGCTTGCGGCACCTTTGGTTTTATGATTGCGGCCAGCCAATATGTGAAAAAGCATACCGATGATTTTTTTGACCTGGATGCGGATATGGCTAAGTTTGAGCGGGAAGAGGCTTTCACCGGCTGCGAACTGGTACATGACACGCACCGTCTGGCACTGATGAATGCTATGCTTCATAATATTGACGGCCGGATTACTTTGGGCGATACTCTTTCCAACCTTGGTAAGGGCATGAGCGGCTACCATCTGGTATTAACGAATCCGCCTTTCGGGACCAAGAAGGGAGGAGAACGCGCTACGCGCGATGATTTTATTTATTCTACCAGCAATAAACAGTTGAACTTTTTGCAGCATATTTACCGCAGCCTGGTGACAGACGGTATCGGGCGCGCGGCAGTGGTATTGCCGGACAATGTGTTGTTTGCTGATGGTGACGGTGAGAAGATTCGCTGCGACTTAATGGACAAGTGTAATTTACATACCATTTTACGATTGCCGACTGGTATTTTCTATGCGCAGGGAGTTAAGACAAATGTGCTTTTCTTTCACCGTGGGAAGACAGACAAAGGAAATACGAAAGAGGTTTGGTTTTATGATCTTCGCACGAATATGCCCAGCTTTGGCAAGACGACGCCACTGAAAAAAGAGCATTTTGCGGATTTTGAAAAAGCATATGAGGCAAAAGACCGCCGCACCGTACAGGATGAGCGTTGGAGCGTATTTACGCGGGAGCAGATAGCGGAAAAGGGCAATAGTCTTGATTTTGGTCTGATCCGTGACAATTCGGTGTTGGATTATGGCGATTTGCCAGATCCGGCGGAGAACGCCGAAGAAGCCGCTGTTCATCTGGAAGAAGCGGTTGATCTGCTTATGGGCGTGGTGAAAGAGCTGCGGGCGCTGGAGGTGCAGGATTGATGGCAAGAGGAAAGAAAAAGGAAGTTTTAACGCTGGAAGAACGCCTGCAGGCGGCGCTGGTGCCGGAGAGCGAACAGCCGTACCGGGTGCCGGGGAATTGGTGTTGGATACATTTACTTGATTCTTTTGAAAATAAAACTGATAGCAAAAAAAAGGTTCCTCAAAAAACATATCTGAAGCAAGGCGTACTGGCTGTCGTTGATCAAGGGAAAGAATTAGTAGGTGGATATACCAACGAGGAAGCAATGGCTTATAGCGGGGAATTGCCGGTCATTGTTTTTGGAGATCATACAAGATGTATTAAATATGTTGATTTTCCATTTGCTCAGGGAGCTGATGGGGTTAAAGTTTTGAAGCCCAAATCTTTTTTTGACCCCAAGGCTTTTTGCCTTGCAATGCAAAGCATTGATATTTCAAATATGGGATATCGACGGCATTTTCCGCTGTTTAGTCAGTATGCGATTCCCCTTCCGCCCCTTCCTGAGCAGTATCGCATTGTTGACCGAATCCAAAGCCTGTTTGCCAAGTTGGACGAAGCCAAACAAAAGGTGCAGGATGTGCTGGACAGTTTTGAAACCCGTAAAGCCGCAATCCTGCATAAAGCCTTTAGCGGTGAACTAACTGCTCGGTGGAGAAAAGAGAGGGGGGTGGGGATGGAGAAATGGAAAAATGTCAGTTGGGGTACATTTATTACCTTAATAGAGTCAGGACGGAATTGGAATGCAGAAGGACGACCGCCGGAGAATGATGAATTTGGGCTTGTTAAGGTCAGTGCAGTTACTTGGGGTGAATTTAACGAATTGGAGAGCAAAACATGCACTATTAATGAACAGTGGAATGAAAATACACAGATTCATGCTGGAGATTTTCTTTTTAGCCGTGCAAATACACTGCAATTAGTAGGGAACTGCGTAATTGTAAGGGATATTTCGAAACGTTTAATGTTATCTGATAAGATATTAAGATTTACATTTGATAAATCTGTAATTCCTAACTTTATTTTGTATTTTACGAGATCAGATTTTTATAGAAAACAGATTGAGCAGCTTGCTTCTGGTAATCAGGATGGTATGCGTAATATATCTCAAAAAAATATGAAACTTGTAGAATTTTTAATCCCTGACAAAAAAGAACAAGCAGAAATCGTTAGTATTTTAGATAATTTCTTTGCAAAAGAACAGCGAGCTAAAAAAATTGCAAAAGAGGTTCTGGAGCAGATTAGCTATATCAAGAAATCCATTCTCGCTTGTGCATTCCGTGGTGAGTTAGGAACGAACGATCCTGCAGAAGGAAGTTCGTTAGAACTTATAGAGCAAACTTTTTCGAAAACAATAGCTGATAATAACATTTGGGAACTGAAAGCGATAGATAGAGTTGAGGCATAATTTGTACATAAAGTAATGTTTGAAGAACCAGAATTATTAGAGATTGGTGATTGATTTAGGGTCAACTTGTACAGATCATCTTATAATGGAGTTTACCAAAGTTCGCCAAAAAGTTCGCCAAAAAGTTCGCCAAAAAGTTCGCCAAAAAGTTCGTCAGAAAGTTTGCCAAAAAGTTTGAATGCAACGCAGCAAAAATAATGGAGTTAGTTTAGAAGAATCTAAGAGTAACACAGGAAGATAAAACAATGAAAAAAGACAAACTAAAAGGCATGATAACAGCGCTAAAGCAGGAAGACTGCGTATTATTCATAGGATCGGGGATATCCATGTGGTCGGGTCTGCCTTCCTGGGCTGGGTTATTGCGTGAATTGGCCGATTATATGGAGGAATGCGGGGAAGATAATTCCCTGGTAAAGAGGGAAATTGAAAACGGGGAACTGTTGCAGGCGGCAAGCTATGGATTTGACCGGCTGACGAAGCCGCAGATCGGGGCTTTTATGGTTCGCGCATGCCGCTGCGGGGAAGCGGAGCCTCATGAGATCCATAAGAAAATATTGGATTTGGGAGTAAAATGCTTTATCACGACCAATTACGACAGGCTGATCGAAATGGGAATCCAGAAATGGCGGGCGAAAGAGCCGGCAATGGTCGTCACAAACCGCCAGCTGGCCGAAATGGGAAGGATATCCCAGGCGAGGGCGGTGGATTTTGTCTATAAGCCCCATGGGGACGTGGGGGACGCGGAGAGCATTATCCTGACGAGGGAGCAATACCGCTCCCTGCTCTTGAACGGCGAAAGGCATATGGCGCTGGAAACGTTGAAAACCCTGATGGTCAGCCGGCCCGTCGTGTATATGGGGTTTGGGCTGCGGGATCCCGATTTTTTATATGTCAGGGACATTCTTTCCAATATTTACCAAGGCAATGTGAGGGATCATTATGCGGTTATGGCGGATGTGGAAGAGGGGGAGGCCGATTATTGGAGAAGGAATTATGGCATTCATTTGATCGGCTACGAAACCGAGGAAAAGCCGGACGGTTCCAGAAGCCATGCGCCCTTGTTGGAGCTGCTGGAAACGGTAAATGCCGAATTGCATATTTCCGCCAAAACGGATATAGAAGAAAAAAAGGAAACGGGACAAGATCAAGCGGAAACGATTCTTGCGTTTATTAGGTATGCGGCGCGGTTTGGCGGATATGGGAAGGCAGAAACAGAGTTCGGGATACGCGTCCATAGGGAGCCTGGGCGGTCGGAAATGCGTTATGCGGATAGGAATAATGGAAGGCTTGTGAACGATTTTTTAATGGGCGTCAGAGAGCATGCGATACTGATCGGAGCGCCGGGGGCAGGGAAAAGCTATGCGATGCGCAGGGCAGCGGCGGATATGGCGCAGAAATTGAGCGAAAAATGCCTGGAAGAAAGTGTACATGTTGGCAAAAGCATAGATTTCCAACAAATGGACGTGCCAGTATATATCGATTTGAAATTATATGACGGCAATCTGGAAGGGATGATAGAAAAAGAATTTTCAAAAACATTGTCGTCAGAAAGGATCAGGAAGGAATGCCGGTGCAAAATTTTTCTGGATTCTTTTAACGAAATGCCGAAAGAATATTGGGACGGGGGGAAGTACCGGCAGGATTTTGAAAAAGTTTTTGAACAGTTCAGGAATGCGGCGGTGGTGATCGGGTCGAGGACTTCGGACGGGCTGGAGGGATATTCGTTCCCGGTTTATTACCTGGATGAGATCGACATGGATACGATCGATGAAGAACTGGAAAAAAGGGGAATGACGGTAAAATTAAATGCGGTCATGCTTGGGATTGTCAGCAAGCCGTTTTACTTCCAGCGTATTATCAGCGGGGAAATCGATATCAAGAATATTTTGCAGCCAAGGCATTTTTACAGAGAGTTTTTCGGGAATTTGCAGAAAGACTTTACGGCGCGTTTTGGCAAAAAGGCGCAGATCGAAAAGATGTTATCCAAAGCGGCTTACCGGGCGCTTGACGTGGGCGTAGAGGCATTTCCGCCTGCTTTCTTGTATGAGGGAATGGGTGCTTTTGGCAGGATGGAGGAGAAAGAAGAGGCCGTAAACTGGCTGATTTATAAAGGGATTTTGATACCGCACAGCAATGGGGAGATAGCGTTTGTACACCAGACGATCACGGAATATCTGGCGGCGAAGGAATTGCTGCGCTTTTATCGGAAGGATAAAACGGTCATCCGGGAAAAAATAAGGTTTTACCGCTGGGACCAGACCGTGCTGTTTATGGTAAATCTGCTTTCGGATGATGCGGCGGAAGAATTTATCGATGAATTATTTGCGATGGATTTCGGGCTGGTTCTCTGGGCCGTTCGGTATATGGAGTTCCAGAGGGCGGAAGTGGAAAAGAAAATTTTAACGGAAATCATAGAAAATTGGAAGGTGAGGCATCGGCATCGGTGGAAAATAGAGAGCTATCTGCGGCATGACTTGCAATGTTCAGAGGAAAAGGAAGAAAGCGTAAGAAAGATCATAGGATTCGGAGACAGCATTGGCGGTTCGGCGTTGTTTTGCCTGTGGAGATGGAAGGGGAACGCTGTCAAAGAGGAATGTATGCAGCTCCTTTTGGAACATGCGTTTGATTATAATTTTTCCCGGAATGGGGCAGCGGAAATCTTAAGTGAGATAGTGGAAGAGGAAGATTTGGGGACGCTTCAAAAAATGGTGGAGGAAGCCCGGCAGTTTATGTTGGATGCGGAAGGGGATCTGGAGAGTATACAAGGCTTTATTTCCGGGATGGCTTTTCTTATGCAGAAGTTCGAAGAGAAAAGCGTTCACAGTATATTAATAGGAGATTCCGCGATTGCCCAAGTGCCTTCCTTGCGTGAAGAAATCTTTTGTGATTACTTGCAGGAAAGGAAAACGGCAGAGAGTCTTGTGATGGCAATGGATTTGTTTATGCAGGGCTACCAAAGGGCAGCGATAGCGATATATTTTTCGGTGCGTTTTTCCAAAGAGGTTATGCCGTGGGATTTCTTCCGGGAGGAACATATTGACAGGCTGCTCGAATGCCTGGACCATGGGGTATGGGCGTTTGAGGCTTTGCGGGAGATTCTGGGAAGCCGCAAGGATTTGAAGGATTATGTGCAGTCGAAGGCAAAGGCATATCGCGGAATCACCAAAGCGGCGATAGAAGCTTACATAGATCCGGAGAACCGGGAGGTTGTTTTTCAGGAACTGGAATCGCTGCTTTTGATGGAAGCGGACGAACTGGAAGCCCAGCCCTTCCGGCTGCTTAAAGAAATAGAATTGGATTGGAAGGGAAAGGAAGAATTGTTTGTCCGGCTGTTGTCGTTAAAAAACCAGGCGCTGGTGGCAGGGCTGATGGGAGGTTCCGTGCCGCCGGGTATTAAGGGGTTTGGAACTTTTGAAATTGAAAACATGGACTGGTGGCTGGACTGGATTGAAGAACTGGAAAAGAGCGGGGAAGACGGCAGCAACAGATGGCGGTTGGCGCAGATTTCGAGATTTTTAACTCAATATATGGATGCGAAATCAAGGGAAAGGTTTATTGAGAAATTTAACGAGGAAAACGATAGATACAGGAAAACGATCTTGAGATATATCGTCCCCGGGTTAAAGGCACAGCTGGATGAATTTTCAGAAAATACGATCCAGTATATATTGGAAGATCTGAAAGAAAATGCCTATTGGATTGGATGGGAACATCATTTTCTGGCATATATTGCCGATGAACCGTTTATTAGGGAAAGAATGATGCCGTTGTTAGAAAGCGGGGATAGAATTCTGAGGGGCAATGTGGCGGATATCATAGAAACTGCGGGTATGCAGCAGGGGAGGAGATATCTTTTGTCCGAAGAAAACAATTGAAAGTATTTTGACAAACGAATATAATATGGATAGAAAAAGATACGTCGGTTAAGCATTATTTAAATGTTGTATAGGGAGTGTTTTATGCAGGAAAAGATCACATTTATTTTCGAAAAGGACGAAAGCAAAAATAGTTTTTTACAGTGTTATCATGCATTAAATCAAATTCAGGATGCCGTAACGGGCATGGGCAGAGTTTTTTTCCGAAGCAGTAAAGTATTGAACAATAATATTAATCCCATCCTGACATTGATCATAAGCGGAGGCACTTTGTCAGCCATTATTCTTAGTATAAAGGAAATTGTGTTGAAATACTTGGATAAAGGAAATACCGTTCTTACGATACAAAAGGGCGACCGTAAGCTGGAAATCCACTATGATAATAAAAACAGGCATCTGAATGTAGAGGATCTTGTAAATGAGGAACTTATCAGAGAGTTGTTCCTTTCTGAAGATGAGGAGCAAAGCAAAACTAAATAGCCCATTGGGAACATTTGATACCATAACCAGGACGATAGAAACGGATAAGTATTATTTGGATAATTTGACGGATACTGTTGACTCATGGCTGCATTATTGTACTTTTTTCCATGAGCAAATGCACTATTATCAATTTGCTTCTTCGTCATTAGGGCTTTTTTTTACCTGCCTGATGGATATGGAATATGAAATAATTGCTCCTTTGGTTCAAGAATTGGACTTTATACCGCCATTTATAAACTGTGTAGAAAACCAGGCTGATGAATTTAATAAAAGGCTGCACTCGCTTCGGGAGATGTTGGGATATAAGAAAGAACAGGCACAGTCTTTTGATTATGTACAAAAATTATTGGATGAGATATCGGATATTGAGCTGTTCCTGTTTGTGTTGGAAGGCGGTTTTCCCCCCGAACAACTGGAACAGGTTACAAAAGGCAGACCGTTGCGCACGAGTTTAATGAATAAAATATATTATTATGTATCGCGCCTTTACGATCATACTGGAAAAGATTTAAATGCTTTTTATGATAGCATGAAAAAGAAGTATTCCCCAAAAAAAAGCAAATTAGCCAATTGCAACGAAATTATGCTTATGTCTGCTCCAAACGGATTGGCTTTCGGGTATAATATGATTTTAGAGTCTCAGGCAAGATACTGCGAATTGACGAGATTATTATCCTATATGGGAAGGTTCAACGAACCTGAAAATCTTGTAAAGGTAAGGCAGGAATTGCTGAAGAAGGATGATTATCAGATTGCGCATAACATATTTGCTTCTGTAGTTACCCATCTTTCAAAAGAAATGACACCTATACATGTTTTTCTGTTTTGCCTTGTATGCGATTATGCGATTCACATTCCTATTCCGCAGACACCTCAGCTGGGAGACAGTTTTTTAGCATTATATGACTTCAATTTAATAATGCCAGGTCCCAGATTTATTTCTATATGCAGCGCTTTAAATCGTGCCTTGAAAGACGGTTCCGACATTAGTGCCAAAGAGTGGGATTGGGGAAAAGTGCAGTTTCTGGAACTGAAAACGCTGGATGAGTGGAACCGTCTTATTTATATTTTGTATGATGTAATCAGCAAAGATACCGGGTATCCCTCCCCAATCAGTATTGCTAATGCATTTATTGAAAATAATTATACCTTTGATGCCTGGAGAATGGATTTTTTTCCAGTTGACTATGATAATGCTGTTTTTTTAGAAGCTTGTAAAACTCGGATAAAATATCCGCTTTTTTTCATCAATCCCGAACTGTTTAGACTGATAGACCGAAAAAAGTATATTGAAATAAGCAATAGCCAGGGGCCGCCGGCCATGAAGGTGAAAAAAGGACTGATATCTTTTTCCAAAAGAAAGAATCATGAAATGCAGCAGGGATATTTGGTAAAGAGGGTTTTATCTAAGTATCTTTCCGGGCTCTTTTTCGGGTATGAAGCGAATATGGATCCGAAAAAATATTTTGGTGTGAGTATTCAGGATGTGGAAATGGTGATCAAGGATAGATATGGGAAGGTAAAACGGTTTTATGAAAAATATTGACAGCCTGAAAGGAATAATAACAGCATTAAAGCAGGAAGACTGCGTCATATTGATCGGTTCGGGGATATCCATATGGTCAGGATTGCCTTCCTGGAAATCATTATTGAATGAGCTGGCCGATTTTATGGAGGAATGCGGGATAGACAGTTCTCTGGTAGAAAGAGAAATTGCGGAAGGGGATTTATTGCAGGCGGCAAGCTATGGATTTGACCGATTGACGAAGCCGCAGATCGAAACTTTTATGCCTCGTGCATGCCGCTATGGGAAAGCGGAACCCCATGAGATACATAAGAAGATATTGGATTTGGGGGCAAACTGCTTTATAACGACCAATTACGATAAGCTGATAGAAATGGGAATTGAAAAATGGCAGGGGAAAAAAACGGACATGGTTACAAACTGTCAGTTGGCTGAGATGGGGAGAATCTTACAGGCCAGGGCAGAGAACTTCGTCTATAAACCCCACGGAGATATTGAGGATATGGAGAGCATTATCCTGACAAGGGAACAATACCGCTCCCTTCTTGTGGACGGCGAAAGGCATATGGCCCTGGAAACATTGAAAACCTTGATGGTTAGCAGGCCCCTTGTATGCTTGGGGTTTGGGTTAAAGGATCCCGATTTCCTCTATATCAGGGATATTCTTTCGAATATTTATCGGGGGAATGTGAGGGATCATTATGCGATCATGGCGGATGTGGAGGAGGCGGAAGTCGATTATTGGGAAAGGAACTATGGAATCCATCTGGTAGGGTATGAGACCCGCATGGAGCCGGACGGATCCAGGAGCCATGCGCCCTTGTTGGAGCTGTTGGATACATTGCAAGATGAACTGCATGGTTTTGCCGGAACCGATAGCAAAGCGGAAAAAGCAGGGAGAACTGAGATTGACAAAGCAAAAAAAGAGGCAGATCAAACGTGGGAGGAAGTAATGCTCGCGTTTGTCAGATATGCAAACAGATTTCGCGGGTATAAAAAGGCGGAAACGGAATTCGGGATATACGTCTATCGGCAGTCCAGTGATGTTATGACACGCTGCTTCGACAAGTTTGATATAAGTTTTGTGGAAGAGTTTTTAACGGACAGCTGGGGAAATGCAGTATTGGTCGGGGCGCCAGGAGCCGGGAAAAGTTATGCGATGCGGAGAGCTGCCGCTGTTATGGCGCAGGAACTTCATAAAAAGTGTTTGGAAGAGAGCGGTTTTTCGGAGAAAGGCATAGACTTTCGGCAGATAATTGTGCCGATATATATTGATTTGAAATTATACGATGGCGATCTGGAGGGGATGATAGAAAGGGAATTTTCTAGGACGCTGCCGCTGGAAAGGATCATGGAAGAATGCAGATGTAAAATTTTTCTCGATTCTTTTAATGAAATGCCGAAGGAATATTGGGACAGCGGAAAGTATCGGCAGGACTTTGAAAAAATATTTGCCCGGTTTGGAAATGGGGCGGTTGTGATAGGAGCGAGAACTTCGGATGGACTGGAGGCATATGGATTTCCGGTTTATGCGCTGGATGAGATCGACCCTCATACCATCGATGTGGAATTGGAGAAAAAAGGGATGACGGCAGAGCTAAGTAAAGTGATGCGGAAAATTATAAGCAAACCGTTTTATTTCCAATATGTTATTAACGGGGAAATAGAAATAAAAAATATTGCGCAGCCAAAGCATTTTTATAGGGAGCTTTTTGGAAATTTACAGAAGGATTTTAAGCGGCGATTTGCCGAAAAAGCGGAGATTGAAAAAGCGTTGTCTCCGGCGGCCTATCGGGCGCTGGAGATTGGTGTCGAGGCTTTCCCGGCTGAATTTATATATGAAGGGATGAATGAGCAAGACATTTGCCAGGAAATGGAAGAGAAGAAAGAAGTCGTAAACTGGTTGATTTATAAAAAAATTATCACTCCATGCAGCAATGGGAAAATAGCGTTTGCACATCAGACAATAACGGAATATCTGGCAGCAAAAGAATTGATGGAGCTGTATTGGAAGAACCCGGCGGTTATTCGTGAAAAAATGAGGTTTTATCGGTGGGATCAGGCTGTATTTTTTATGATAAACTTACTCCCGGATGACCGGGTGGAAGAATTCATCAATCAGTTGTTTCGGATCGATTTTATATTGGTTCTCCAGTCCGTTCCGTATATGGAGTTCCAAAAGGCGGGGATAATCAATAAAATATTCAAAGAGATCGCAGAAAACGAAGATATCAGGAATCGGCATTGGAGTAGAATAGAAAGCTGGCTGCAATATGAACTGGATATTTCGGAAGAAAATGAAGAAAGTATAAGAGATGTGATTGAACTGGGGTATCGTATCGGCGGTGCGGCAGCAATTTGCTTGTGGAAATTAAAGGGGGACATGGTTAAGGATGAATTCCTGCAGATGCTTTTGGAACATGCGATGGAGGAAATGTTCTGCGATAAAGTGGGAAAGGTCTTGAGTAAAATAGTGGAAGAAGCAGATTTGGAAGCGCTGGAAAAAATGGTGGATCATCTTCAAACGATAATAATAAACTATGAGATGGATTGGTGGAGATTTCGTGGATTTATTTCTGCGGTAGCTGATATTATGACAAAATTTGATGAAGAGCATATCCGAGATATACTTGTAGGCGACTCTGAGTTTGCCGGATTACCAGCTATGCGGAAAAGAATTTTGTGCAAATATCTGCAAAACAAGAATACGGCGTGCAGCCTTATGATGGCGACGGATTTATTTATGCAGGGATATCAAAGGGCATCGATAACGATGTATTTTATAATGAAATATTCCTCTCAAAATATACTATGGGATTTTCTGCAAAGGGAACATATTGACCGTTTGCTTGATTGCCTTTATGACGAGGTATGGGCATTGGATACTTTGGGGGAAATTCTGAAAAACAGGACGGATTTGAAAGAGTATGTAAAGCGAAAGGCAAAGTCATATTCTGGTTTGACCAGAGCGGCGATCCTGGCCTGCGCAGATCAGGAAAAACGAGCGGAAGTTTTTCAGGAGTTGAAGTCGCTGCTTTTTATGGATGAGAAGGAACTGGAAATACAGCCTATAGAACTACTCAGGGAGATCGAACTGACATGGGAAGGAAAGGAAGAATTGTTCGTTCGGCTTCTGATGTTGAAAAATGCGGAGTTGATGGTTGGATTGATGGGCAGCTTTTCACCCTTTTCTATCAAGGGATTTGGAATATGGGAAGTAGAAGATATCGATTGGTGGCTGGACTGGATGGAGGAACTGGAGCAGAAGGGGGACGAAGATAAGGAAAGTCTGCAGTTATTGCAAATAAGGGGTTTTTTAACCCGCTATACGGGACCGAAGTCCAAAGAAGGATTATTGGCAAGGTTTAACGATGAAGGATGTCCTTATAGAAAAATATTGTTGAAATATATCATTCCCCGACTGGAAACACATATTAGCGATTTTCATGAAGGAGCGATAGAATATATTTTTGAGGAGTTAAAGAAAGAATGTTGGGATCGCGAGAAATATGGTTTCCTGGCGCGTGCCGCCGATCATAAATTTATTGTAGAAAAATTGATGCCGCTATTGGAAGAAGCGGACGGGGTCTTTCGGACTAATCTTCTGGATATTATAGAAACAGCCGGCAGGAGGCATGGGAAAAGATATCTTGTATAAAAAAGGCGAGGTTTCCCAGATAGTTGAAGCATATGGCACAACTACCCGGAAAACCCCGCCCACAATTTCTGTCCTGCTTTTCCCTACGCTACCCTCCATGCCGCAGCTTCGCTGCGACTCAAATCCCAATGAAAAATGCCGCCTCCCGGCGGCACAAATCATCAATGGGAAGAACGCCGCTTTTTAGGCGTTCTTCCGCGTGAGAAAGACTTGCAAAGCAAGTCTTTCTCACGCTAACCACCCAAAGTACCTCAAAGCATGTACGATGCCTTCTTGAGAGGCCGGCAGCGTGACATAATCCGCTTTTTCTTTCAGTTCCGGGAGGGCGTTCCCCATGGCGATGCAGAACCAATCGTCCGTGAACATGGAAAAATCATTTTTTCCGTCGCCAAATACGACAGCATCTTCATAGGGGGCGCGGAGGTAATCCATAATATGCCGGATGCCCCGCGCCTTATCCGCCGGCTCCACGAAAATATAAGGGTGGTCAAAATAACGGCACCATGCCAGTTTTCGGAGAGTCGGCATTCGGTCTTCCTGTCCGGGGGGACATAAGATAAACAGCTTCATAACTTGCTGGTAATCGTCCAGCCTCATTCCTTCTTTTATATAGAGATCCATGTAGGAAAATCCGGGGAAACCCTTATCCGGAGTGACGCAATAGCATTTGTCCTCAGGGAAAATCCCCCATGAATAGCCGCATGCTTCGCATTCCGCAACCAGCTGGCGGCATAGTTCATAGGGGAGGGGTTTTAAGGATACCAGTTTGTGGTCCAGGACAATTCCGTTGCCGCCGTCGCATACCATATTGGCAAAGCCCAGGGACTTCCTGATGTTTTCCGCTTCACAATGGCCTCTTCCCGTGGCGATCGCACAAAAATGGCCTTTTCTCTGCACTTCGTCCAACGCGTCCCGGACTTTAGGCGGTATCTCAGAACCTCCTGTTTCTGGAATCAGCGTTCCGTCGATATCAAAGAAAAAATACCTTTTTCGCATCAATCCAAATCCTCGCCATTGGACGCTATTACTTTTTGGTACCATGCAAAGCTGTCTTTTTTGATGCGTTTTCCGCTTCCTTTTCCATAGTCGTCCAAATCCACATAGATAAAGCCGTAACGCTTGCTCATTTCCGAAGAAGAGCAGCTGATAATATCGAGAGGCCCCCATGCGTAATAGCCGCGCAGGTCAACGCCGTCTTTGATGGCCTCTTTCATTTGCGCGATGTGGGCGCGGTAATAATCCACGCGGTAAGGGTCATGGATGTGTCCGTCCTCTTCCAGTTTGTCATAATATCCTACGCCGTTTTCCGTAATGTAAATTGGTTTCTGGTAGCGGTCATAGAATTCATTTAATAAAATCCGCAGACCGATGGGATCAATGCTCCATCCCCACGGATTGGCCGGAAGTTCTTTGTTTCGGGAGGAATTGTTTCCGTCCTCAAAGCTTTCCTTCGAACAGATCCTTGTGTAATAGTAGGAGAAGGAGAAGAAATCCGCCGTATTTTTCAAATCCTCTTCGTCATGTTCCCCGAATTCCACTTGAATGTGAAAGTCTTCAAAGAAGCGGAAGGCATATCCCGGATAGGAGCCGCGCAGCAGCACGTCGCCAAAGAAATATTCCATCTGGTTATGGCGCAGGGCTGCCAGCATATCTTCCGGCTTGCAGGAGGCCGGATAGTCGGGGCCGCCGCAGAGCATCATGCCGATCTGCATTTCCGGGTATTTTTCGTGGGCATATCTGGTAGCCCTTGCACAGGCAACCATTTCGTTATGTACCGCCTGGTATTTGGCGGAAAGGACATCTTCCACCGCATCTTCCGCTACGCCGAGATGGTTAAAGGACTCGTGTACGATGAGGTTGATCTGGTTGACAATGATCCAATATTTTACTTTTCCGGCATAACGGTCAAATACCGTTTTGCAGTATTTTTCAAAAAAGTCGATGACTTCCCGGGAATACCATCCTTTGTAGTTTAAAGTCAGATTCAGCGGAATCTCATAATGGGAAATGGTAATCATCGGTTCCATGCCGTTGGCAAGGATCTCGTCGAATAAATCGTCGTAAAATTTTAAGCCTGCCTCATTCGGCTGCGCATCGTCGCCGTTTGGGAAGATACGGGACCAGTTGATGGATGTGCGGTAGGTTTTCAGCCCCAGCTCCGCCAGTAATTTTAAGTCTTCCTTATAGGTGTGGTAAAAATCGATGCCGTGCCGTTTGGGGAAAATGCGGTCTTTGGATGCCATCGCATCTTTCACGAACTGGGTGGTTACTTCCATATTGGATTTCTGGTCGATAGGCACATCGGCGACAAATTCGTTGATGTCGGCCACACACCAGCCTTTTCCGTCAACATCGAACGCCCCTTCCATTTGGTTGGCAGCAAAGGCGCCGCCCCACATAAACCCTTCCGGGAACCCCTTGGGTACTCTGTTTTCCATGATAAATCCTCCTTTTATTTCTTTTTTAATGTGTTGATGCGTTCTTCCAAATGGCTGGAAATCTTAATCAACTGCTTGGCCAGCGCGATTTCGCTGTAAATGGTCATCAGCGTATCCTGCGCGTGGGCGAACAGTACATTATACTCAAATGCTTCTCCCCTGATGGCGCTCTGGATGCAGTCTGTCTGGATGTGGTGGGCTTCTGCGATTTCTTTATCGGCTCCTTTCATTTCTTCTTCCGCTTCCGAAGGCTTGCCTTCCGCCAGAAGATCCAGAGCCTTTTTGCAGTAAACCCGCGCATCGCCTGCATGCATAATGATATTCATTGCATTTTCAACAATTTGTTCGTTCAAAAATTACACCTCATTTCAAAAAATATGTTTTGCATTTATTTGCTTTCTACTTTTACAAGCTCTTCTTCCAATCTTTTTGCCTCATAGGCTTTAAAGAACGGATACCAGATGACTGCGGATACTACGATCGTAGCGGCAAGGAATATAAGCGCCCGGATTAATGCGCCGGCTCCCTGGCTCATGATGTTCATGACTGTTCCGATCGGATAAGGGGCATACCAAAGATCAAACTGCACATGGGGAAGCGGTGCAAACGGAATAATTTTCGTAAATACATAGGTCAGGATCGGGAGAATAATTCCCTGCAGCCACATCGGCACCATAAGGTAAGGGTTCCATGCGATGCATCCGAAGATGACGGGTTCGTTGATATTGAAAATAGCAGGAACAAAGCATGCCTTTCCAAGAGAATTCAGCTCTTTGGATTTGGAACGCATAAGCATGATAACCAAAGGGAAGGTACAACCGATGCCGCCGACCCACATATAGGTGCAGTATACAAGTCCCTCCGTGTTAATGAACATATTGGAAGCAGTTGCTGCTCCGGCCGCTACGAAGCCAAGGTTCGCGGTAATGGCCGCCAGTTTGACCGGCTGCTCGATAGGAGTCAGTACCCAGCTGGAAATACCCATGGAATAGATAAAACAGGTAAAAAACTTAAAGAATGTAAATCCCAGCAATGAGTTGAGGCCTGTCTGCAAAGGCATAAAAAGATTGACAATGATCTGGTATAAGTTCACATTCAAAATTAAAACGATAATCCAGCCCATTACGATGGTCAGGCCGATCGGAAGCAATGCATCGAACCATTGGCGCACGAAATCAGGGATGGCGGAATCGTCTTTGAAGAAAGAAAATTTGGCAAAAGAGCCGAAAATCAGGCTGGTAATGATGCCTGCCAGGATAGCGACGAACATGCCGCCCGCGCCCAGGGAATCGTGGCCGAATCCTACCGTGCCGCTTGTAATGAATTCGGGGGTGACGATCATCATAAACAGCAACAAGCCTGTCAGGCCGGCGATCAAACGCTGTTTCCGATAGCGCTTTTTCTCACAATAGTTAAACGGAATTAAAAAGGCGACTAAGAGGGAAACCTTGCTCATGGTCCAGCCAAACGGTGTCCAGAAGGAAAACGGCAGCGTGACGAAATCCTCAATAATTGCCAGGCAGCAGAAGATGGAACCGAGGAAGATAAACGGCAGCGTCTGCATAATGGAATCCTTTAAGGTGACTACCCATATATTGTTGTTTATTTTGCTCATTTTTGGCGCAAAACTGTTTTCAAGCCATTTAATCAATGCATTCATACTTACTCCTCCGTAACTAGAATTTTTTTATCAGGATCGTCTATTTTTCGCCGAACATTTCCAGGATCTGGTCTACCGCCAGGTCCCCGTTCAGCTTTGCATATGCTTCTTTCGTCAGCAGGGCTATTTTAATGTCATAGCCTTCGCAGTCCTCTTTAATGGCTCCGAGATTGGACTCCAGATGGGGACCGGCCATCAGGCAGTCGATGTCTTCTACATAGTTTAAAATTTCGGATTCGCTTCTTGCCGTTACGCTCCAGTCCAAGCCTCTTGCAGAAGCAGCCTTGCGGATATTTGCCGCCATGAAACCGCTGCTCGCGCCAGAACCGCATACTAATAAGATGTTATGATTTGCCATTTTTTTAATCTCCTTTTCTTTTACACGATTTTTGCGGACGGCGTGTCCCGGGGCTGGCCGCTCCGCCTGATGGTTCTATTATGGAGGAAAATACGTACAAAAAGCAAACCGACCTTTTCACCGATACGGTGCAAAAGATCGTTTGTATTATAACGGAGGTAAGTGCTTTAATGAAAAAAGGGAAAGCGGGGAATTCTTACAAATATAGAAAAAATGGAAAAGGAAAAGTAAGAATGCAGACGAAATACTTACCATTGTTAAAACAGTTATTTGAAGCGAATACTTGGGTGACTGCCGTTTCTCTGGCAAATGCACTGGGTATTTCAGCCCGGACGGTAAAAACTTATGTCAGCGAGCTGAACAGCAGCTACCATGGAATAATTGCTTCTTCCCGCAAGGGATACCATATTGACCCGGAAATCGGTGCAAAGGCCTTAAAAGAGGCAAAATCATGCATTCCCCAGACAGCAAGGGAGCGGGTTGCCTATATCATGAAAAGGATCAGCCGGGAGCCGGTATCCTTTTATGATCTCTGCGAGGAATTGTTTATCAGCAGTTCCACTTTGTATGCAGTGATTCCCCGTATCCGCAAACAGTTGGAAAGCTTTGACCTTTCCCTCCACATGGCTTCGGATATCCTGGAGATCAGGGGGCTGGAAAAAAATAAAAGGAAACTGCTCAGCCAGCTTCTATACCATGAATCCAATGAAAATTTTGTGAATCTGGAAACGATCCAAAGCGCGTTCCCGGATATTGATATTATATATGTAAAAAACATTGTATTGGAGACATTGAGCGAATACCAATATTTTATCAATGACTATTCCTTAAGCAATCTGGTACTCCATATTGCCATCGCAGCGGACCGGATTAAGAATAATGCAGGGTATGGGGAATATGACCAGACGATGGAAACCTTGGAGCTTCTGCCCCATGAGCATGAATTATCCCAAAAGATCGTGGAGCGGCTGGAAAACCATTTCCAGCTAAAGTTCTCTGCCGGAGAGGTACAGGAAATGACGCTTCTTTTGGTTTCCCGCGCGACTTCCCTGAATTACAATAGTATTACAGTGGATAATTTGGCAGATATTATTGGAAAGGACTGTATCGATTTGGTTTATGAGCTGGTCAATGCCGTCGGATCCTATTATTATATTAACTTGAATGAACCGGAATTTCTCATTCGGTTCGCTTTGCATATTAAAAATTTGCTGATCCGTGCGCAAAATGAGCATTTCTGCAAAAATCCGATGGGCGATACGCTGAAGGCTACCTGCCCTCTTATTTACGATGATGCGGTGGCTTGTTCCAGCATCATTAAAGAATGGACGGGGATTTCCATCAATGATGATGAAATCAGTTATATCGCTTTTCATTTGGGGAGCACGTTGGAAACACAGAAAGCTCTTGCCAGCAAACTTTCAGCCGTTATTTATTGCCCGACTTATTATATTATGGGAAATCGCCTCCTTCAGACGATCAGCAGCAGACTGGATACGGAGCTTCTGATTGCCAATGTAATTACCGAGGAGTCAGAGCTGGATAAAATTACTACGCCGGATATGATTATTTGCACGGTGCCTTTCAACCGCGCTTTGGTAACGCCTTTTGTCCAAGTGCAGCCGTTTTTGATGGAATCGGATGTTGCGGCGATCCGCCAGAAAATAGACGAGATCAGAGCAGCCAAAAAGAGAGAGACTTTTACGGCATATTTACGGCAGATTATTCTGCCGGACTTTTTTGAGCGGGGAAAAGGGTTTGGGGGAAGGGAAGAGGCCATTCATTACCTATGCGAAAAGCTCCGCGAAAAAGGTTATGTGGGCGAACATTTTGAAAGCGAAGTGCTGGAACGGGAGAAAATGTCTTCCACCGGGTTCCAGAATTTTGCGATTCCTCATTCCATGCGCATGAAGGCGAATAAGACGGGGATGTATTTATATTTGTGTGACAGCCCGACAGATTGGAACAATATGCCGGTTTCTTTGATTATACTGCTTTGTTTTAACAGGGACGAACGGTATATTTTTAATGAAATATTCGAACCTTTGACGATGATATTGACAGAGCCGAGCAATCTGAAGAGAGCTTTGTCGTTGAACGAATACGAGGAATTTATTGCGTTTCTAAGCGAGTGCCTGTGAGCGGAACCGGGCAGCTTTTTCATGACATCTTTACTGCCGGGCAGATACGAAGCGGATGGTAGATTCTCTGGCAATGACACGGGATTCCAGTTCATACATACATGGCTCCGTATTGTTGTTTATTTGGTCCAGCAGGATTTCCACGGATTTTTTCCCAATTTCATCCAAAGGCTGGGCAAGGGCTGTGAGTTTTGGGCTGATTTCCTTTGCCAGCAGGGAATTATCGAAGCCGGCAATGGCAATGTCTTGTGGAACGGCATAGCCCAGTTCGCGGAACGCGGCGATGGCTTCACAGGCGGTGATGTCATCGTTAGCCAGATATGCCTCGCAGTGTAGCCCTGAATTTTCCGCATATTGCTTTACCAGCTTATAGACCAGGCTGGCATTCATATTCTCCGGCGCCGGACATTCAATCACATCGGTCAGATTGATCTGGCTGGCAGACAAATACTGCTGAAACCCTGCATATTTCAGGGCAGAAGTGGACTCCCTGGTAGGGCCGATATATCCTATTTTTTGAAAACCCATGTTCAGAAAATGCCTGGCTATCTGCTGGCCGCCATTATAATGGGAGATATATACGCTGCTAAAACCTTCCATCTTCTTGGTAATCATTACTGCCGGAACCTGCAGCCGCTGATAGGCGGGCAGACTTTGTTCCGTAGAAACGGGAACGGCGATTACACCGTCCACTTTCCGTTGGCGCAGTTGGGCGAGGATATTTTTCTCCTTGTCCAGACTGCGGTGCGTATTGCAGATAATCACGCTGTATCCTTCATAAAATGCCTGATTTTCTATAGATTCTATGATTTCACTGAAAAAGGGATAGGCAATTTCCGGAACCAGCAGGCCGATGATATTCGTCCGGTTTCCTGCCAGGCTTTGGGCGATGAGATTCGGCTCATAATCCAGTTCTTTGACCCAGTGGAGTACCTTTTGGCGTGTTTCTGCCTTTACGGAAGGATGGTTGGAGAGAACTCTGGAGACGGTGACTCTGGAGACTCCTGCCTTATCGGCAATATCCTGCATACTGACCACGGCAATCCCTCCTTTCTTCATACATGGAATCATAAGTGGTTTATATAGCATCAGACAAATATCTGTTATGGAATGTTGTCAAATCCATAATTTGATCTAGGAATATTTTATTCCTGCCTGCCGCTGTTGTCAAGAATGGAAGAGCCACCCATGTGAAAGGGTGGCTCTTTCCGTCATTACGCTTTCAGACACATCAGTTGGTCGCCGGGTTTGAGCTGGCCGGAAGCGGATGCTTCCACAGAGGCCAAATCATCGGAATTGGTAACTGCTACCATAATGGTGGCGGGATGGCCGGCAGCCTTAATCTTTTCCAGGTCCACAGTCAGCAGAAGGTCGCCTTTTTTCACGGTCTGCCCTTCCTTGATGTGGCTCTTGAAGCCATTGCCTTTCATTTCTACGGTATCAATACCTACATGGATGAGCAGCTCCACGCCTTCTGCTTCAATGCCTACGGCATGTAAGGTATCGGCAAGCTGGCTGATCCTGCCATCCATGGGAGAGTAAACTTTTCCTGTCTCAGGCTCTATGCCGCAGCATATTCCAAGGACGCCCTGAGAAAAGGTGGGGTCGGGAATCTCTTCCATGGGAACAAAGACTCCCTGGGCTACAGCGCCCAGCACATCGGGAAAGGGTATGGGTGCAGCAGCAGGAGCATTCTTTTTGCTCCCTTTGGGCGGCTCGGCTTCCATGACTTCCGGGGGTACTGCGAAGAACCAGCACAGGCAGAAAGCGATGACGAAAGTAGTAATGGCAAGTATGATATACATCATCAGCTGGGAAGGGGAATATATGTACAGCAGCAGCCCCGGAATCGTGGTTATGCCGTTGCCGGTACCTTTCATTCCAAGCAGCATGGCAATCATACCGGCTATGCCGTTGATGGAACAGCTCAGAAGGAAGGGCTTCATGCCATAACGCAGGATAACGCCGAACAATGCGGGTTCACCGATGCCCAGCAGGGCAGATACGGTTGCGCTGGGGCCGATGGCGCGGATTTCTTTTTTCCGGGCCTTTATGGAGATGGCGAGACATACGCCGGCAGAGGAAAAACCGCACATGCACAAAATGGCATTGAAAGGGTTAAAACCAGTGCTGGCTAGCAGGCTGATTTCCAACATATTGAATATATGGTGGACGCCTGTAAGGGTGATGATAGACCAGAAGAAGCCGACTACCAGACCGCCGATGCCAAAAGGAAGTTCCAGTGCATATTCTACGATGACTAACAGGACATTTTCCAGCGCATGAAGGAGGGGGCCGATGACCAGCAGGGAAAGAATCAGCATAACAAACAGTACCAAAAAAGGCGTAATCATAAAGTCAAAAACCGCCGGAACTGTTTTCCGCAGTTTCTTTTCCAGCTTACTGCCGATTACCCCGGCTACAAAGGCTGGCAGGATGCTGCCCTGATAACCTACGATGGGAATGAAACCGAAAAGCATAAGGGGTGTTACGCCGCTGGAAGGGTCTGCCACAGAGTAGGCATTTGGCAGGGCGCCATTCACGAGCATCAGACCAAGAATCAGGCCAAGCACCGGGGAGCCGCCAAATACACGGAATGTGGACCAGCATACAATAGCGGGCAGGAAAGCAAAGGTTGTGCCGGAAAGCACCTCCACCAGAACCTGGAAAGTCTGAGGGATGTCGGCGTTGGTCATACCGAATAAAGAAAGAAAATTGTCATTGAGCAAAGCACCCTTCAAGCCAAGGAACAGACCGGTGGCTACCAGGGCAGGTATGACGGGGACAAATACATCCCCAAAAGTCCGGATGGCTTTTTGCACCTTGTTTTTACCGTCCATTTTTGCTTCCTTCGCTTCGCTTGCAGTAGTTTCTGCGATGCCAAGCTGGACAATCTGCTCATAGACCCGGTTGACATGGCCGGTGCCGAAGATAATCTGGTATTGTCCGGCTGTGAAGAAAGTACCCTTCACTGCATCAATTTCGCCGACTTTCTCATCGTCAGCTAAAGAACGGTCTGCCACAATGAGGCGCAGCCGGGTAGCGCAATGGGCGGCAGACTTAATGTTTTCCGAACCGCCGACGGCCTGAATAACTTCTTTTGCAATCTTTGCATAATCGTAGTTCATAGTTTTACCTCATTTCTGCACGGCTTTTTGTAAATTCCAAGTTTGCGGACACCGTGCAGACGCAAACTTGCTGATTAAAAAATGTTGTTTTGATGCATCATATAAATGTTCTTAATGTACTCGCGTTCATCCCAATGCGAGGATAGCATGTAAGATGCTGAAAAGTCAATATGAGTATCGTAAAAAACATAAAATCGGCAATTTGTATAAAATATGCGATTCCGGATTGTTAAAAACAGAAAAAGAAATATGGTGGATTGACAGAAGCTTTACAGAAATTTATAATAAACAAAATGAAAGCGTGTTCAAAAAATACATAAGGAGGTTATTATGAATCAAAAACTGATTTTTTTGGATATTGACGGTACTTTGACGGAACCGGGGAAAAATGTACCGCCCGCCTCTGCGGTGGAAGCGGTTCGCCGTGCCCGGAACAAGGGGCATAAAGTAGTATTATGTTCCGGCCGGAATTATGGGATGCTTTTTCCCGTACTGAAGTTTGGCTTTGACGGTCTGGTTGCCAGTGCGGGCGGTTATATTGAGTATGATGGGCAGGTGGTTTATGACTGCCCGATGACTCCCAAGCAGCAGGCCAGAGTGCTGGATATCTTTAAGGAAAGCGGCATTTACCGTACCATAGGGGGCAGAAACCACAGTTATACCGATGAAGGGTTTAAGGAATTTCTTGCGGAAAATGCAGGGTCCGAGGCAAACAGCGAGTTGCTGCGGTGGCGGATTCAGATTGAGAATGAACTGGGCATCCATCCCATGTCAGAATACGACGGCGAGCCTATTTACGGGATGGCATTTATGAGCAGAGGGGCAGAACGATTGAAAAAGCCCATGCAGGAACTGCAGGATGAATTTGACTTCTGCATCCAGGACGAAGATGCCTGCGGCATAGTGAATGGGGAACTGGCCAGCAAAGCTTTCAATAAAGGAAAGGCAGTGGAAAGATTATGCGGGTTTCTGGGTATTTCCAAAGCAGATACGATTGCTGTCGGAGACAGTATGAATGATTTGGAGATGCTTCAGGCTGTGGAAATTGGCATCTGTATGGCGAATGGAAGTCCCTCCCTGCAGAAGATTGCCCACATGGTCTGCCCGCCTGTAACAGAAGACGGCCTTTACAAGGCTTTTGAAAAGCTGCAGTTGATTTAAGAAAGAAGGTGGCAGAAATGAATAAAAAAGAAGAAAAACAATTCCAAAACCGTCTGGACCGCCATATAGAGGAGCTGCGGTGGCTGTACATGGAACTTTACCACAATGAATCCATGTTTGCGGAACTGTGCCAGAATCTATACGAATTTGCCAAAGAGCGTCCGGCGGCATTGAAAAAGCGGGATTTGGAAAGGGAAGCGGACCCGGAGTGGTACAAGTCCAACGCCCTTACAGGGATGATGATGTATATTGATAATTTTGCCGGGAATCTGAACGGACTGCGGGAAAAGCTGCCCTATATCCAGCAGACAGGGGTAAATCTTCTCCATCTGATGCCCTTCCTGGATACGGTGCCCGGCCGCAGCGACGGCGGTTATGCGGTGGCGGATTTCCGTAAGGTCCGCCCCGATTTGGGAACCATGGAGGATTTGGAAAAGCTGTCCATGCTCTGCCATAAAAAAGGAATCAACCTGTGCATGGATTTTGTGATGAACCATACCAGCCAGGACCATGAATGGGCAAAAAGGGCCCGCCAGGGGGAAGGGGAGTACATGAGCCGGTATTTCTTTTTTGCCGATCCTTCCATACCGGCAGAATATGAGAAAACCGTGCCTCAGGTATTTCCTACTACTGCGCCGGGCAACTTTACATGGCTGGATGACTGCGGGCATTATGTTATGACTTCTTTTTACCCCTACCAGTGGGATTTGAACTATCAGAATCCCCGGGTATTCAATGAAATGATGTATAATTACCTTTTTCTGGCAAACAAAGGCATGGATATGATACGTATTGATGCCGTGCCGTATATATGGAAAGAACTGGGAACCGACTGCCGTAACCTTCCGCAGGTTCACACGATTGTAAGGATGATGCGGATGATCGGCGAGATTGTCTGCCCGAGCGTGATACTGCTGGGGGAGGTGGTTATGGAACTAGTAAAGGTAGTGCCCTACTTTGGCAGCATAGATAAACCGGAGTGCCATCTGTTGTATAATGTAACCACCATGTGTACCACATGGCATACCGTGGCTACCCGGGATACCCGTCTGCTCCGCAGGCAGCTGGATACAGTGAACGCCCTTCCGAAGAAGTATGTGTTCCTGAATTATCTCCGCTGCCATGATGACATTGGATGGGGGCTGGATTATGAATGGCTCCGCCAAAATTTCGGTACGGATGAAGTGCTCCATAAACGGTATCTGAACGATTATTTTCAGGGATTTGCGGGTGGCAGCAACAGCAGGGGGGAGCTTTATAATGATGATATTACCAGCGGCGATGCCCGGCTTTGCGGCACCACAGCCAGCCTGTGCGGCATCGAAAAAGCGGGGTTTGAGCAGGACGATGAGGCAATGGAGCGGGCGGTACAGTTTGACTTGACATTGCACGCCATGATGTTCATGCAGACCGGCATTCCCATGCTGTACAGCGGGGATGAACTGGCTCAGGTGAATGATTACAGTTATAAGGAGGATGCCAAAAAGGCGGATGACAGCCGTTACCTTCACCGGGGCAGGCTGAGATGGGAACAGGCAGAACATATCCATGATTTGAAAACCCCTGAAGGGAAAGTATTCTGCGGGCTGCATGCGCTGCTTGCCCTGCGTGGAACTTCCCCGGCGTTTGGAACTGGGGCGGACGTGTGGACTTTGGATACCGGGGATGACGGCTTGCTGGCGGTTGGGCGTTATGCCGAAGGGCAGAAAGTGATTGGCGTCTTTAATTTCACCCAGTGGGAGAAGAGGGTTACTTTTGTCCATGACCCGGGTGAATTCACTGATATGCTGACGGGGGAAACTCATTGGCTGCAGGATTTGGCAATCCCTGCGTACAGTTTTTATTATCTGGAACAAAGGAACGGGGGCGTGTGATTATGGCGATAATAATTGACGAGCGGAACAGAGTTTTTACATTACATACCCGAAATTCCACTTATCAGATGAAAGCGGATGCCCAGAATGTGCTGCTCCATACCTATTATGGCGAAAAAACGGACAACAGCGACAAATCTCTTTTATTTTATCAGGCGGACAGAGGTTTTTCCGGCAATCCGCATGAAATGGGGAAGCATGACAGGACGTATTCTTTGGATTCCCTTTTGCAGGAGTACAGCAGCTTTGGTACGGGGGATTACCGAATAACGTCTCTGCGGGTGCAGAATCATGACGGAAGCCAGGCGGCGGAGCTGCGTTATACCGGATACCGGGTACAGAAAGGGAAATATGGAATTCCGGACCTTCCGGCGGTGTATGCCAAAGAGGGGGAGGCGGAAACTTTGGTTATCCGGCTGGCAGATGCGCATTCCGGTATGGAGGTTGAACTTTATTACGGGATACTGGATGAGATGGATGTGATTACCAGGGCTGTAAAAATAACAAACCAGGGAACGGAAGATATTGTTTTAAAGAAGGCGGCCAGCATGAACCTGGATTGGGAATACGGTGATTTTGATTGGATATCTTTCTATGGAAGGCATAGCATGGAAATGAACTTTCAAAGGGAGGGAATCCATCATGGCATACAGGCGATTGGAAGCGTGAGGGGAGCAAGCAGCCACCAGTATAATCCCTTTGTTGTTTTGTGTGAAAAAGGGGCAGATGAAACAATGGGAAGCTGCTATGGTTTTTCCTTTGTCTACAGCGGGGAGTTTTTGATAGAGGCAGAGAAGGACCAGCTTGACAGAACAAGGCTCATCTGCGGGATTCATCCCGACAATTTTTCATGGAATCTGCATGGGGGCGATACATTGTGGCTTCCCGAAGTGATGATGACGCACAGCGGGAATGGCATGGGAAAAGTAAGCCGGAATTTCCATAAGGCCATCAGGGAGCATATCTGTCGGGGAGAATGGAAAGACAGGCAGCGGCCCATTTTAATCAATAACTGGGAGGCGACTTATTTTCATTTTACCGGTGAAAAATTGGTTGCCATTGCAAAAGAGGCAAAAAAGCTGGGGATTGAATTGTTTGTCATGGATGACGGCTGGTTTGGGAAAAGGGAGGATGACTGCTCCGGTTTAGGAGACTGGTTTCCCAATGAAAAGAAACTTGGCTGTACATTAAAAGAGCTGGCGGAACGTATTGTTGCAGAGGGGATGCAGTTTGGCATTTGGCTGGAGCCGGAGGGGATATCCGAGGACAGCGACTTATACAGATGCCGCCCGGATTGGGCGGTGGGAGTTCCCGGCAGGAAGCCATGCTTAAGCAGGGGGCAGCTGATTCTGGATTTTTCCAGAAAAGATGTGCAGGATTATATAATAGAACGAATCTCGGAATTGCTTGGCGGGATACCGGTGACTTATGTAAAATGGGATTGTAACCGGGCAATCTGCGATAAATTCAGCAGGATGCTGGATAGCAGCAGACAGGGCGAATTCGCACACAGATATGTGCTGGGGCTATATAGGGTATTGGAAAAACTGACAGAAAAGTTCCCCCAAATATTGTTTGAAGGCTGCGGGGGAGGAGGCGGGCGGTTTGATGCCGGGCTGCTCTATTATATGCCGCAGATATGGGGAAGCGACACAACAGACGCGATTGAGAGGCTGAGCATTCAGTATGGAGCTTCTTTTGGATATCCGGTTTCGGCAATGGGAACCCATGTCTCAATGGTTCCGAATCACCAGACAGGACGGGTGACGCCGCTTTCTACGAGAGGATGCATGGCGATGGCAGGTACCTTCGGTTATGAACTGGATATCAGCAAACTGACGCAGGAAGAAAAGACGGAGATCAGAGAGCAGATCAGCATATTTCAGAAACATTATACGCTGATACAGCGCGGGGATTATTACAGGATAACTAGCCCGCTGGAAGGCACATGTACCGTATGGGAGATTGCAGACCCGTCAGGAAGGGAAGCACTGGTCAGTGCGGTGTATCATCATGTGCAGGCGAATCCTGTGCCGGTCAGGGTAAAAGTACAGGGGTTAAAGGATGAGGCAGATTATCAGCTTTTCCTGAATGAGGACTTTAAAGAAAAATATCCCGGAAAACGGCTGCCCTATGGATTTGCTTCCGGTGAAGCAATAAGCGGTGCTTCATTAAGGCAGTTTGGGTTTGTGGTCCCGGAAGCGGTGAATGGGTTTCAGGCATGGCAGATTTATGTGAAGGAATGCCCGCATCAGGCATAAAATAGACTTGAAAGGTGAAGGCTTCCGGGTGCTGGCAGAAGAAAACCAGGAGATAAACGTTACTAGGAAATTAGAAAGGCGATAGCTGCGGCTTGTAAAATCAAGATATTTGTAGTAGTATGGAGATACGAAAACTACCATTCTAGCGTGATGGATATAGAGAATCTCCATTCTGGGCAGGAATTTAAAGAATTGCCGGACACTTATATAATCTTTATTATTGAAAAAGACTTTTATGGACGGGGGCAAGCGGTTTATCCGATTGAAAGAATCAATCTTGCAACAGGTAAACTTTTTGAAGATGGGGAACACATCCTTTATGTAAACGGTGAATACCGTGGAGAATCCGACATAGGAAAACTCATGCATGATTTTAACTGTACCCGGGCAGATGATATGAATTTTGAGTTGATGGCAGAACGAACAAGGTATCTGAAAGAAAACCCGAAAGGAGTCCAAGAAATGTGTAAAGTGATGGAAGATATGAGAAAGGAATCTTTGCAAGAGGTTGCCAAAAGAATGTTGACAGATGGGATCCTGACATTTGAAAAAATTGCGGAATACGCAGGACTTCCATTTGAAGAAGTAAAAAAGCTGAAAGCAGAATGAACAATATTAATAAAAGTGTAGGCCGGGAATCTAGAAACAGGTTTCCGGCTTTTGTATGATGCAGGAAGACAGAAGAAAAATCGGAAGGAAAGATAGATTCGAAAAAGGATAAGGAGGTCAGGGCGTGCGGATTTTAATTGCCGAGGATGAGGTGGAGCTTGCAAAAGGCCTGAAGTTCTTGCTGGAGAAAAATAAGTTTTCTGTCGATATCGCCCACGACGGGGAGGAAGCGCTGGAGAGACTGCGAGGTTCCGAATACGATGTGGTTGTATTGGATATTATGATGCCGAAAATCAGCGGTTTGGATGTGCTGTGCCATATCAGGAAGGGCAAATCGAAAGTCCCGGTCTTGATGCTGACGGCGATGGCGGAGATTGAGGACCGGGTGGCGGGGCTGGAAGCAGGAGCGGACGATTATCTGCCCAAACCTTTTGCGAGCGCGGAGTTTATTGCCAGGGTGAAGGCGCTTTCGCGCCGGAATACGGGATATGAGGAGCTGGTTTTATCTTTTGGCGATACATGTCTGGACTGCAATCGGTATGAGCTGGCATGCAAGTCGGAGTCTGTGCGACTGAATAATAAGGAATTCCAGCTGGCAGAACTGTTCATGCGCCACCCGCATTTTGTCTTTTCCACGAACCATCTGATGGACAGGGTATGGGGGCAGGATTCGGAGACAGATGTGAGCGTGGTATGGACGTATATCGGATTTGTGCGCAGGAAGCTTAAGCAGATCGGGAGCGGCGTGGAGATAAGGACGGTTCGCGGTGCAGGATATTCGCTGGAGGAAACGGTATGTTAAAAAAAATGCAGCGGCGTTTTATTGCGGCGGCGATGGCCGCTTTTGGAACGGTTATGCTGGTTCTGGTGACAGTGATTAATGTCGTGAATTACTGTCAGACTGCGGCCAGGCAGGATGATCTGGCAGAAAATCTTTTACGGCATGAGCGGAGGGTTTTGACGGACCGGCGGACCCCTCCGCCTCCTCTTACGGATATGCCGGGCGGAGGGCCGGAGGCGGAATTTACTACCCGTTTCTTTGTGACGCGCTGCGGACTGGATGGGGAGATCGAAGTGGTCTCGAAAGAACATATTGCTTCTGTGGATGAAGAAACAGCCAAAGGATATACGGCGGCAGTATTGGAGAAAGGGAAGGAAAAAGGATATTACGGGGATTACCGCTATCATGTAAGCAGAGAGGAAGGCGGGATGAGCGTATTGTTTTTGAACGCATCCCATGACTTGCAGTTTATGAATACTTTGCTCTGTGTGTCGCTGGCGATAGGAAGCGGCAGTTTTTTGGTAGTCTTTTTATTAGTAGTCTTTTTTTCCAGGTATGCCGTCAGGCCGTATGCCAAAAATATGGAACAGCAGAAACGGTTTATTACGGACGCCAGCCATGAACTGAAGACGCCTATCACTTCGATTGCTACCAGCGCCGATATTGCGGCCATGGAACATGAAGGGGATGAGTGGATCGCCAATATACAGAAACAGACGATGCGCCTGGCCAGGCTGGTGAATGACCTCGTGGCATTATCCCGGCTGGATGAAGAAACGCCGTTTCCAGAGAAATGCGGGTTTTCCTTGAGCGATGCGGTATGGGAGGCGGCGGAGCCGTTTGCTGTCCTGGCGAAAGCGGAAGGGAAAAGGTACAAGCAGCGTATAGAGGAAGGGCTGGTCATGTACGGGAACCGGGATTCCATACAGCAGATGGTATCCATTCTTCTGGACAATGCGATAAAATATTCCGGGGAAGGAGGAGAGATCCGCCTGGATGTTTACCGCAGGGGGCGAAAGATGTGCATAGAGGTATGGAATACCTGTTATCTGTCGGATACCTCCGACTTGGACAGATTATTCGATCGTTTTTACCGTCTGGATGAGTCCAGGTCTGCCCATACCGGCGGTACGGGGATCGGGCTGTCCATGGCCAGGGCGGCGGCGGAAGCCCATGGAGGAAGGATCGACGTGAGGAGCGCGGAGGGGAAAAGTATCTGCTTCCGGGTTCTTTTTCATTGTTCAGAAAAAATACACAGATCATTTTAAGTACATTTTAGGAAGCCTCGTTATACTTTCCCTATGTCCTGGCGCGGACAAGGCGGGACATCCGTTTTGCCGGCAGAGGACGGAGAGGAGGAAGCAGGAATGGAGCAAAAGCATTTTCGCCATGAGCTGAAATATGTGATCAGCTATTTCCAGTATCTGGAGCTGAAAAGCCGCCTGAAAGCTGTGATGAGGGCAGATGCGCATACGGATGCCGACGGCAGGTACCGAATACGGAGTATTTATTTTGACAATTATGAAGATAAGGCGCTGCGGGAGAAGATAGACGGCGTTCCCAGAAGGGAAAAGTTCAGGATTCGGTATTATAACGATGATTTTTCCTATATCGTATTGGAAAAAAAGATCAAGGACAGCGGCCTGTGTATGAAACTGGATGCAGAAATTACCGAGAGGGAATGCCGGCAGCTGCTGGAAGGCAGCCTGGATTGGATGAAAAGGCATCCCTCAAGGCTGGTACGGGAGTTATATGCAAAAATGCGCGGCCAGGTGCTGCGTCCCAGGGTGCTGGTGTCCTATGTGCGGGAGCCTTATCTGTATGCCGCAGGGAATGTAAGGGTGACATTTGATTCCGATATCAGGACGACGCTGTACCATCGGGGTTTCTTGGAAGAAGAGATAACGGATATCGGGGTGGCTGACCGGCCGGGGGATATGGTATTGGAAATAAAATACGATGCGTTTCTGCCGGAAGTGGTTCGAAGCATCGTCCAGACGGGCGGGCTTCGGCAGCAGGCTTTTTCCAAATACGGGGCATGCCGCAGGTTCGGCTAAAGAAATGGAGGAGAGGATCAATGACATTTGACGATATTTTTAAATCAGGTTTTCTGGAAAGCGTGACGGAGTTTTCTGTCACCGATACCTTGCTGGGGATGGTGTTTGCCGCCGTCATCGGATTATTTATTTTTGCCATTTATAAAAAAACATTCCATGGAGTTATGTATTCTTCGGGATTTGCGCTTTCCCTTATAGGACTCTGTCTTGTGACGACATTGGTCATTATGGCGGTGACATCCAATGTAGTGCTTTCCCTTGGAATGGTCGGGGCTCTTTCCATCGTGCGTTTTCGGGCGGCTATAAAAGAACCGATGGAAATCGTTTATTTGTTCTGGGCGATCGCGGCGGGCATTGTAATCGGCGCGGGCATGATTCCCCTGGCAGTCATCGGTTCGGCGATCATAGGAGCGATACTGGTTGTTTTTGCCAACCGAAAAATACATGAAAACCCTTATATCTTGATCTTGAATTGCGGCGATGGGAAAGCGGAAGAAGAGGCGTTAGGGATGGTCAAAAAGGAAGTGGAACGGTTTGTGGTAAAGTCTAAGACGGTAAATTCTGCGGGCATCGAACTGACGGCGGAAGTCCGCATGAAGGATGCGGATACTTCCTTCGTCAACAGACTGGACGGAATAGAAAGGGTGGACGGAGTCACCCTGGTAAGTTATAACGGCGAATATATGGCCTGAGCTTTAAATAAGGAGGCTTGCTATGATCGCTTATAAACATATAACGAAAATAATCGGCGCTTTGATGGCGGCAGCTGTCGCAGCCTGTTTTCTGGCGATGGCGTTTCCCCAGAAGCTGGCCGAGGCGTTTGGGGGGAATGTCGTGTCTATGCGGTATGTATCGGAATTATTTGATACCAGCCAAGTGATGAAGGTGGATATCCGGATGGACGGGGATGACTGGGAGGACATGCTGGATAACGCCGCTGCGGAGGAGTATTATTCCTGTGATGTGGAGATCAATGGGGAGAAAATATATCATGTGGGCATACGGCCGAAGGGGAACACGAGCCTATCCGCCATCGCTATGGATCCAGAAACGGACAGGTTCAGCCTGAAGCTGGAATTTGACCATTATGTGGAGGGACAGACATGCCTGGGGCTGGATAAGCTCATTTTGAATAATAACTATGCGGATGCCACAAGCAGGAAGGAAGCTATTGTTTATGACATGTACCATTATCTTGGTGCGGATGCTTCCTTATACAATTATGCCGAGATATCGGTGAACGGGGAATATTGGGGGGTATACCTGGCTCTGGAGGCGGTAGAGGACAGCTTTTTATTGAGAAATTACGGCGCGGAGGACGGCGGGCTTTATAAGCCGGATCAAATGGAGATGGGAGGAAGGCCGTCCGGTAAACAGGGCATGCCGCAGCCGCCTGAGGAGGCGGGATGGGAGATGGAAAGAAAGGAACCGGCGATGCCGGGCGGCGGGGACTTTGCGCCGGAAGATCCTGCGAGCGGTAAAAAAGGCTTTCCTATGGACGGCGGGGAAGGAAGAGGCCCTGGAATGGAGAACGAAGGAGCGAACCTGAATTATACGGATGATGAACTAGACAGCTATTCCGCCATTTGGGAAGGGGAGGTGACGGATACTGGAAAGCAGGATCATCGGAGAGTTGTCACAGCTTTGAAAAATATAAGCGGCGGGATGGAACTGGAAGAATATCTGGACGTGGACAATGTGTTAAAATATATGGCGGTACATACCTTCTCTGTGAATATGGACAGCCTTTCGGGGAACATGGCGCACAATTATTATCTGTATGAATATAATGGAAAGCTGAATATCCTGCCATGGGATTATAATCTGGCTTTTGGCGGGATGGGCATGCAAAGCGCTTCCGAGATGGTCAATAAAGCCATCGACACGCCTTTTCAGGGAACGGAGTTTTTTGATGCCCTGCTGGAAAACGAAGAATACCTTGCGGCCTATCATGGATATCTGCGCGAACTGGCGGAGGGGTATGTTTTAGGAGGAGCGTTTGAGGAAACCTTCCTCCGTATTCGAAGCCAGATCGATGATTTGGCAGAAACGGATCCCACCGCCTTTTATTCTTATGAGGAATACGAGGCAGCGGCCGACATGCTTTACCTGGCTGTTACGCTGCGGGCGGAGAGCATACTGGGACAGCTGGACGGAACGATACCGTCCACGGACGAAGGGCAAAGGGCGGATTCTTCTGCCATGGTGGATGCTTCTGCCATTGACCTGGATTGTATGGGCGTGTTTGACATGGGAGGAGAGGACGGCGATTGGAGAGGCAGTAAAAGAAGGAAAGAGGCAATGAATTGGTGATAATGTCACGGAAGTTTATGAGAGGGTCTGCTATGCTGGTATCAATCAGAGAAAAAGGCAGGTTTATCAATGATGGAGACAAAAATCAAAAAGAAAAGGAAGGCTTGTGTAAATGTAAATGAATGCGTTGCCTGTGGCTGTTGCGCGAAGGTCTGTCCGAAGGGCGCAATTCGGATTTGGAAGGGGATTGCGGCAAAGGTGGATTTGGAAAAATGTGTGGGATGCGGACTGTGTGCCAGAGAATGTCCCGCGTCGGCGATCGGGATTCAGGAGGTGCAGATATGAAGAAGCACTGGTATGACTATTTATGGATCGTATCCCTTACCTATCTGATCCTTGGATTTTTTAATATTCTGTTCGCATGGCTCGGTCTGTTGTGTTTCTTTATTCCGCTTATCATTTCCATTGTGGGAGGGACAAAAGGATATTGTAACCGCTACTGTGGCAGAGGACAGTTGTTCGGGCTCGTGGGCGGACGCTTCGGGCTGTCGAGGAAAAAGGATATTCCGAAGTGGATGAAAAGCAAATGGTTCCGTTATGGCTTTCTGGTCTTCTTTTTTGTCATGTTTTTCCAGATGCTATGGAATACGTATCTGGTATTTGCCGGCATGCAGGGACTGAAACAGGTGGTGACGCTGCTGTGGACTTTCAAACTGCCGTGGCATTGGGCTTATCATGGGACTTTACTCCATCCGGGTGTTGCCCAGTTTGCGTTCGGTTTTTACAGTGTGATGCTGACTTCCACCGTTCTTGGATTTGTCACCATGATTTTGTTTAAGCCGCGCAGCTGGTGCGTATATTGTCCTATGGGAACAATGACGCAGCTGATCTGCAAGGCGAGGGCTTGAGGACTTAATGAAGGTACAGAGGACAGAGATACCGTAAGGAGGTATAAGTATGGCTTTATTTGATTTTTTGAAAAGTGCGGATATTAATGAGGGGGTCAAAGAATGCGGCGGCGTTTCCGGGGCAGTTCTGCTGGATGTCCGTACTCCGCAGGAATATAGGGAAGGACATATTCCCGGCAGTAAGAATGTACCGCTTCAATCCTTGGAAAATGTAAACAGCGTTGTAACTGAAAAGGATACCCCTATTTTCGTATATTGCTATTCGGGAAGCAGAAGCCGTCAGGCGACGGGGGCGCTTGGACGGATGGGATATACGAACGTAAAGAATATAGGCGGTATTGCCGCTTACAAAGGAAAGGTGGAACGTTGATATGAAAGTGGTGATCGTAGGAGGCGTGGCGGGCGGCGCGACGGCGGCCGCGAGGATTCGCAGGCTGGATGAAGAGGCGGAAATTATTGTATTCGAGCGTTCGGGATTTATTTCCTATGCGAACTGTGGGCTGCCATACTACATTGGCGGCGTTATTACGGATCAGGAAGAACTGACGCTTCAGACGCCGGAGAGCTTTTTTTCCCGGTTCCGGGTGGATATGAAGGTACGTCATGAAGTAACAGCTATTTATCCTGATCGGAAGGCCGTTTCCGTGAAAAATCTTATCACAGGAGATGAATGGGAAGAAAGTTACGATAAACTGATCCTTTCTCCCGGAGCGAAACCGACGCAGCCAAGGCTTCCCGGCGTGGGGCTGGATAAACTGTTTACGCTTCGCACCGTAGAGGATACCTTTCGCATGAAGGAGTATATCGAACAAAATCATCCGAAATCTGCCGTGCTGGCGGGAGGCGGTTTTATTGGCCTGGAACTGGCTGAAAATCTCCGGGAACGGGGCATGGAGGTGACAATCGTTCAGCGCCCAAGGCAGCTGATGAACCCCTTTGATGCTGACATGGCTTCTTTTATTCATGCAAAAATGCGCCGGCATGGAATAAAACTGGCGTTGGGCCATACGGTGGAAGGATTTGAAGAAAAGGACGGAGGCGTGGATGTTTTGTTAAAAGACGAACCGCCGCTTCATGCGGATATGGTAGCGCTGGCGATCGGCGTCACCCCCGATACGGAGCTTGCCAAAAAGGCCGGATTGAAACTGGGAATGAAGGACAGCATCGTTGTCAATGAACGGATGGAGACCTCTGTTCCTGATATTTATGCGGTAGGAGACGCGGTGCAGGTCAGACATTGCGTTACCGGGCAGGATGCGCTGATCTCGCTGGCTGGCCCGGCCAACAAACAGGGACGCATTGCGGCTGACAATATATGCGGGGGCGACAGCCGCTATGCCGGCTCCCAGGGCAGCTCCGTGATCAAAATCTTTGATATGACGGCGGCAGTCACCGGCATCAATGAGACTAACGCAAAGAAAGCGGGGCTTTCCGTTGACAAAGTGATTCTTTCCCCCATGAATCATGCGGGCTATTATCCCGGCGGAAAAGTGATGACGATGAAAGTAGTTTTTGAAAAGGAAACATACCGTTTGCTGGGCGCCCAGATCGTAGGCTATGAAGGCGTGGATAAGCGCATCGACGTGCTGGCCGCCGCTATTCATGCAGGAATGACGGCCATCGAGCTGAAGGAACTGGACCTGGCCTATGCGCCGCCTTATTCTTCCGCAAAAGACCCGGTAAATATGGCAGGATTTATGATTGAAAATATAGCTGACGGCATCTTGAAGCAGTTCCATATGGAGGATGTGGAGGCTCTGCCCCGCGATGGAAGCGTGACGTTGTTGGATGTGCGGACAACGCAGGAATACCGCCATGGGCATATCGACGGCTTTCAGAATATTCCTGTGGATGAACTGCGCGGAAGATTGGATGAGCTGGCAAAGGGAAAACCGGTTTATGTCGTATGCCAGAGCGGTTTGCGCAGCTATATAGCCTCCCGCATTTTGGCAGGCAGCGGATATGATGCCTATAATTTTTCCGGCGGTTTCCGTTTTTATGACGCGGTAAGAAATGACCGTATCCTGGCCGATGCCGCATCGATGTGCGGCATGGAGATGAAATAAATGCAAAGTTACGGCGTTCTGCAAAGGCTGCTATTCTTTGCAGAACGTTTCCAGCTTCTTTCGGTCTGTGATCTCTATCATGCCCCGGCTCAATGCCACCATGCCTTCATTTTGGAAATAATGGAGCATACGGGTCACGACTTCCCGGTGGGTGCCGAGATGGCCAGCGATCGTTTCGTGGGTGATTTTTAACCGATCTGTGTTTTCAATGGCGGACTCTTCCAACAAAAAGGAAGAGATTCGCTTATCCAGGCTTTTCCAGAGGATCTGCTCGATCAGCCACATGACTTCAGAAAACCGGGATGCCATGACTTCATTAGTATAATTCGCCACAGCGGCCGATTCTTCCATAATCTGGTGGTACACTTCCGTGGGAATGATCCAGAGATTGCTGTCCTTCTCCGCCTGAATAATCACTTCAAACTGAATGGAACGTATCATGCAAGAGGCGGAAAACAGGCAAAGATCCCTCTCGAACAGGCGGTAAATAGTAATCTCGCGCCCCTCGTCCGAAAGAATATAAGCCCGGAGCTGCCCGGATATGACTAATAACAGTCCGGCGCAGTCCATGCTCCCATTGTGGATGACGGTTCCTTTTTTTATAGAACGTCGGACCATGCTCTCCGAAAGCCTATCCTGCTGGGCGCGCGTCAGCTGCCCCCATATAGGCAGATAATCGGCAAGCACTCCGTTTTCTTTTTCTTTTCTCGGTTCTGTCCGCGTTCCAATCAGGCGGAGCGCATCTTGGTAAATAGAATCCAGGTCTTCCAGATCGATCATCAGCCACCTTTGCCCGTTCCCTTCTTTGGTCTGATGATAAATATTCTGCAACTCCGCAGCAAGGCTGGGAAGCATGGATTCTACGGTTTCCTTTTCTTTTTTCCCAATAACGACCAGCACCGTAAAGAAAGATTCCCTGGGATATATCGTGCAAAGGCTCTTTCCCGACTTTTTAAACTTAATATTCCATCCCGGTTCCAAGCTACAGGAACTGAATTCAATTTTTTCCTTGCCTTTATATTTTTCCTGGATTTCCAGGCAAAACTTCTGAAAAACAGGGTTCCCGACATATTCGCCTATTTCCTCCAATGCAGGCTCATAACTGCGGTCCAGCAAATCTATCATAAAACGTACCTCCGGGGAGTATTTTGATATTCCATACTCCAATCCAATCTATTTTTTGGATTATACCACACTTTTGCCCCAGCGCATATAGATATCGGGGAAATCCATGTTTGTAAGGCTGCGTGTCCTCCTTTCAGCCGGGCATCGTGCGCCGGAAGCGGCGGAGGGGAAGGGGGATGGCAGGGAAGGGGATTTTCTGCTG
>OFHO01000213.1_pt1 | contig 57908 bp, 53 predicted proteins | sample 1521531 | NCBI WGS metagenome assembly OFHO01 (sample SAMEA3504124, study PRJEB24116) | mouse gut metagenome | biome: mouse gut; feature: mouse-associated habitat; material: faeces | place: Denmark | collected 2011
TCCCCGTCTTCCGGCGGCCATGGCGTTTGTAAAAATTGTAAAAATTGATTTCCGTGTATAATAATACAATGTAAGGATATCTTCCACACAAAAAAGCATATGCCGACAGTTCTCCTTTCTGTCGGCATATGCTTTCTATCCGCCGCATTCCGCTTCGTTTACGGCCATGCGCTCTCTTTTATTTTTTTATCAGCAGGGATTTCCCTGTCATTTCCGCCGGCTGTTCCATTCCCATTATCTCGATCATCGTGGGAATAATATCCGCCAGGCATCCGCCTTCCCTCAACGTATAATCTTTGTCATAGTTTACGAGGATAAACGGAACCGGGTTGGTCGTATGGGCGGTAAAAGGCTCGCCTGTTTCATAATCCACAAGCTGCTCCGCATTGCCGTGGTCCGCGCAGATAAACATCGTCCCGTCCACTTCCTTAATTGCTTCCACTGCCTTGCCTACGCACTCATCCACCGCTTCCACTGCCTTGATCGCCGCTGCTTCCACGCCCGTATGGCCGACCATATCGGGATTGGCAAAATTAATAATGATCACATCGTACTTGCCGGATTTGATCGCCTCCACCAGTTTATCGCATACTTCGTAAGCGCTCATCTGGGGCTTCAAATCATAAGTTGCAACATCCTTTGGGGAATTTACGAGAATCCTGTCCTCCCCCTCGTTGGGTTCTTCCACGCCGCCATTAAAGAAAAAGGTAACATGGGCATATTTTTCCGTCTCTGCAATCCTTGCCTGGGTCATCTTATTGGCCGCAAGCCACTCGCCAAATGTATTTTCCACCGTAATCTTATGGAATGCCACTTCCTTATTCGGAATCGTTGGGTCATAGTCCGAGAAGCACACATAAGTCAGATCCAACCGATTTCCCCTGTCAAAAGCAGTGAATTCATCGTTGCAGAAACATCTTGTGATCTCTCTCGCCCTGTCCGGCCTGAAATTAAAGAAGATAACGGAATCCTTATCCTGGATCGTAGCCACAGGAGCGCCGTTCTTCACGACTACGGTCGGTTTTACGAATTCGTCCGTTTCCCCTCTTTCATAGGATTCCGCAATCGCCGCCGGGCCTCCTGCCGCCGTCAGCCCTTCGCCCTTGGTCAGCGCATCGTACGCCAGCTTCACCCTGTCATAGTTATTATCCCTGTCCATGGCGTAATAGCGGCCCATCACGGAAGCTACTTCCCCTACGCCGATCTCCTTCATTTTTTCTTCCAGTTCCTCTACAAATCCCTTCCCGCTTTCCGGCGGCGTATCCCTGCCGTCCAGGAAGCAGTGCGCATACACTTTGGACAGGCCGTTCCTCTTCGCCAGCTCAAGGATTCCATAGATATGGGTATTATGGCTGTGTACCCCGCCGTCGGACACCAGCCCGAACATGTGCAGCGCGGATTGATTCTTCTTGCAGTTATTGACCGCATCCAGAAGCGCCGGATTTTCAAAGAAAGTACCGTCCTGAATCTCCTTCGTGATCCTCGTCAGTTCCTGGTATACGATACGCCCCGCGCCCATATTCAGATGCCCTACTTCTGAATTGCCCATCTGTCCTTCCGGAAGGCCCACCGCCATTCCGCTGGCATTTCCTTTTACAAAGGGATATTCCTTCATCAGGCCGTCCATGACCGGCGTAGCCGCTTCCGCCACCGCATTGCCGTCTTTTCTCTCATTCAGTCCATAACCGTCAAGAATCATTAAAACTGTTGGTTTCCTGCTCATTTTCTTCTCTCCTTCTTTCTATTTTTACTGTCGGTTCCATGCCCGGCATATATTATAATCCGACTGTAATTATACCTATTTTTTTTCCCGTTGTAAATTAGTGTTTGTATTTTTTCCAAAAAAGAGCTAAAATAGCCATGCTGTTATCAACTATGCGCTATGGAGGTTATTATGGTATCTTTACTTGCAAAAATATTTATTAAAAATAGAGACAACACATCGGCACCGGAAGTGCGCAAAGCTTACGGGGTTCTCTGCGGCAGCGTGGGAATCGGACTGAACATTTTGTTATTCGCCGGGAAATTCCTAGCGGGTCTGCTCAGCGGTTCCATCGCCATCACCGCAGATGCTTTCAACAACCTGTCCGATGCCGGTTCTTCCCTGATCACTTTGGTAGGATTCCAGATGGCCGGACAGAAGCCGGATCCCCACCACCCTTTCGGGCATGGCAGGATCGAATATCTGTCCGGCCTTTTTGTTTCTGCTGCAATTCTGATCATGGCCTTCGAGCTGGTGCGCACATCCTTCGATAAAATTCTCCACCCGCAACCCGTGGAGTTCAGCGTCCTCACAGTCGCTATCCTGCTCGTTTCCATTGCTGTCAAGCTTTATATGGCATATTACAACAGAAGCATCGGCAAAAAGATAGACAGCGCGGCCATGAATGCCACTGCCACCGACAGTTTAAGCGATACCCTTGCTACTGCCGTTGTTTTAGCCGCTTCCGTCACCGCCCATCTTACCGGGCTTAACATCGACGGCTATTGCGGCATCCTCGTGGGCCTGTTCATTTTTTACGCCGGATACTGCGCCGCCAAAGATACGATCAGCCCTTTGCTCGGCCAGCCTCCCCATCCCGATTTTGTCAAAAATGTGGAACGTATCGTTATGAGTTACGACCATATCCTGGGAATCCACGACATGGTCGTCCACGATTACGGCCCCGGCCGGGTCATGATCTCCCTCCACGCCGAAGTACCCGCCGACGGCAATATCCTCGTACTCCACGATATGATCGATAACATTGAACACCGCCTCCACGACGAACTCCAATGCGAAGCCGTCATCCACATGGACCCGATCATCACCGACGACGAGCAGACGAACCATTTGAGGCAGACTGTCACAGAACTTTTGAAAACTTCCTACCCGGAAGTCCTTTTCCACGACTTCCGCCTGGTCAAAGGCCCCACCCACACCAACATTATTTTTGACATCGTCGTCCCCTTTTCCTACAAAGAGGCCGACGAAACCATCACCGATTTCTTAAAAAAGGAAATACATAACATCGATAACTCCTATTTCGCCGTTATCCAGGTAGACAAAGCTTATACGGGAAATGCATTATAAGGCCATCAGGAGAAATCCATTTTCATGCTCCATGAGGGGCGATGCCGCTTCGGCTGCAGGCGGTTCCCACAAGGCGGCGGTTTTTGTCTGGAGCTTCCAATCAGATTTCACTAATGAAATGGGCATATGATACCAAACCGATCGGGTCGGAAATGCAGGGCATCCATGCCCTGCATTTCCTGACATTGCCATCCATGGCAATGTCACCCTGGAATTTTGACCATTTCATAAGTAACTATTTCATAAATGAAATTACTGATTGTACGCAACAGACAAAAACCGCCGCCTTGTGGGAACCGCCCGGAGCCGAAGCGGCATCGCCCCTCATGGAGCATGAAAATGGATTTCTCTTCTCCCCCTATTGACAATTCACTCTCCGCCTTATATAATTTTATTGTATTATTTTATTAATACAGTAGAACATATGGATATGGCAAGGAGGCAAGTATTATGAATATGCATACAAAAAAGATGATTGCGCCTATCATCATCGTTTCTCTTTTAGTTCTTTACTATATAGGCTTTTTTATTCTTTGCATGTTCATTCCCATAGCTCCGTTGCCAAAGCTTCTGCTGGGGCTTGTGCCGCTTCTGCTTGCAGGGGTGGGGATATATGTCCTGGTAGAACGGATCAAAGAGATAAGGAGCGGTGAGGAAGATGATCTTAGTAACTACTGATTACATTTCAGGCAAAAACTTGGAAATGCTTGGAATGGTCAAAGGAAGCACCATACAGTCCAAAAATATCGGGAGAGATATTACCCAGGGTTTCAAAACCCTTGTGGGCGGAGAGCTGGGGGCTTACACGGAAATGATGAACGATGCCAGGGCTCTGGCAACAAAGAGGATGGTTGCGGAAGCGGAATCCATGGGAGCGGATGCCGTCGTCAACATCCGTTACGCTTCCTCTGCCGTTATGCAGGGAGCAGCGGAAGTAATGGCTTACGGCACGGCTGTCAAATTCGTATAGAACTAGGCAGAAAGCATATTGTGTACACAAACGCTGCCTCGCTTCGTGAATCAGCTTACATGTCAAGCAGAACCACCGGCCCAGCCGGTGGTTCCTTACACTTTTATAGAAAAACCTTCATATATTCCAACTGGCACATTCTCACCAAAAGAATACTCTTCCATCGTTTCTTTTTCAAATCTGTATACGGTAATCCTTTCCTTCATAGGATCAACAATCCAATATTCCCTGACATTTGCTGTCCGATACTTAAATAACTTGACAAAATAATCGATCGGCTTGTTACCTGGTGAAACAATCTCAATGACCCAATCCGGAGCTCCGTTGCATCCCTTATCTGTAATCTTCCTTTTATCACAAATAACCGAAATATCAGGTTCTACATAGTTAATATCATCTTCCTCTAAAAAAACGGCAAACGGAGCCGGAAATACTTCGCATTCACCATTGTTTTCCCTTATATAAATATTGATTTCCGTACTGATAAAATTTAATAATCTTTGATGCTTTGTATTCGGCGGTGCCATATAATAAATCTTTCCATCAATAAGTTCCGCTCTCTCTCCGTCCGGCAATGCATAAATATCTTCTATCGTGTAAATTTTTTCTTTTTTTAATATATCCATAATATCCGCCTCCGCTCTGATATCCTTATGCAAACCTGTGCAAAAAAGGATTGCCACCCATTTTCCGTGACAATCCTTTTTTTCAGCTCCCAAAGGGACTCGAACCCTTGACCTACGCATTACGAATGCGTCGCTCTACCAACTGAGCCATGGAAGCACTCGCAAATGCTATTATAAAGGGTAATTCTATTTTTTGCAAGAACAAATTGCAATAATTTTAATTTTTTAGCATTTTTTTCGTTTTTCCTTTCTTTCTTCCTGCCAAATGAAGGTCCATCTGGGGATAAGGAATTCCGATTTCCGCTTCATCCAAAGCGTATTTTACGTTTTCCGTCAAACGCCATTTTCCCTGCCAGTAGCCGTCTGCGGCAAACCAGCAGCGGATTCCCAGATTCACAGAACTGTCCGCCAGTTCATCTACATAGACAAAATATTCCTTTTCCTTTAAGACTCCCTCATCTTCCTCCAGGACTTTCTGTAGAATCTCCCTTGCCTGGCGGATATCCGCATCATAGGATATCCCGACTTTGATATCCAGCCGTCTGCTGTCACAGGCGGTTACATTGGTTAAGCTGGAATTGGCCAGTGTTCCGTTCGGCAACACGATCACTCTGTTATCCACTGTCGTCAGCTTCGTGTAAAACAGTTCTATGGATGTCACCGTCCCTTCATTGCCGTTCGTATCCTCTTTGATATAATCGCCTACCTTAAAGGGTTTTAAAATCAAAATCAAAACCCCGCCCACAAAATTCGCCAGGCTTCCCTGGATCGCAAGGCCGATGGCAACGCCTGCAGAACCCAGTAATGCCAGAATGCTCGCTGCATCCAGTCCGAAACCGGAGGCTATTGTAATCAGCAGAACGACATATAGGGAAAACTTAAGAAAGGAATCGATAAATTGTATCACTCCCTGGTCCGCGCTTCCCCTTTCCAGTGATTTTTTCACTAATCTCCGCACCACTTTGATCAATTGTGCGCCAATGAAAAGCACGATGGCCGCCAGCACGATCCTTGTTCCCAGGTGTAATGCCTTTTCCGGCAGTTCCTGTATAAATTCCTCTATCATTCCAATCACAATCTCCTATTCCGCTTTTTTCTTTTTCTTTTTTTCTGCCGTTTTTTGTTCCTTTATAACTTTTTCCTCTTCCTGTCTGACTAATTCCACTTCTTTCAGCATCTGCTCCGCGCGTTCCTTCGCTTCTTCCGCTTCGCGCAGCGCCTGTTCGATCTCTGCTTCCTTTTCCAGACGTTCTCTTTCCAGTTGTTCTATCTTCTCCAGGCGTTCCCTTTCCTCGGCCGCCTCCCGTTCTTTTCTTTCCTTCTCCTTTTTCTTTCTGTCAATTTCTTTCTGTTCCTCTTCCGTATAAGGAGTATATCCGAAGATACTTACCGAAAGCGGAGCGCTTGTCATACGGATGGAATTGTCCCTGCCGTCATATTCCTCTTCCTCGGAACAGATCGTTTCCGCATTCACGTTGCCTTCCCCTCCGAATTCTTCCGCATCCGTATTCAATATCTCCCTGTACTTTCCAGCGTAAGGCACTCCGATTGTAAATTCCCGGCACACATTGGCAAAGTTTGCCACCACGACAAGCGTTTCTTCCGGCGTATCCGCCTTGCGCAGAAAGACGAGCATGCAGTCATTGGAAGATATACAATTCACCCATTCAAAGCCATTCCATGAAGTATCATATTTATATAAAGCAGGGGAAGAAGTATACAGCTTATTCAACGCTTTTACAAGGTTCTGCACTCCCTTATGGCTGTCATAAGCGGTAAGCCCCCATTCCACTTCCCTTTCTTCATTCCATTCATCGAACTCTCCGATATCCTGTCCCATGAACAGCAGTTTTTTCCCTGGATGCGTCATCATATAGGCATAGGTCAGCCTTAAATTGGCAAATTTATCTTTTATTTCTCCTGGCATTTTTCCGATCAAAGTTCCTTTTCCATGAACTACTTCATCGTGGGAGAACACAAGCATAAACTGCTCACTGTAGGCATAAATCATGCTAAAAGTCAGCTCGTTATGGTGATGCGCCCTGAAATACGGGTCACAGGCAATATAGCCGAGGAAATCATTCATCCATCCCATATTCCATTTGATATCGAAGCCGAGTCCGTTATCCTCCAGGTCGCCCGTCACCTTCGGCCATGCCGTGGATTCTTCCGCGATCATCAGCACGCCCTCATCGCGCCTCTTTACAATCGAATTCAAATGTTTTAAAAATTCCACGGCTTCCAGGTTCTCATGCCCGCCATAAATATTGGCTACCCATTCCCCGTCATTTTTTCCATAATCCAGATAAAGCATGGAAGCCACCGCGTCCATACGGATGCCGTCCGCATGATACTGCTCGATCCAGTATAAAGCATTGGCAATCAGGTAATTGGAAACCTGGGGGCGGCCATAATTATAAATCAAAGTTCCCCAATGAGGATGGCTTCCTTTTCTCGGATCCTGGTGTTCATAAAGGCATGTCCCGTCAAAATTGGACAGTCCGTACGTATCCCTCGGGAAATGGGCGGGAACCCAGTCCAGGATAACCCCGATGCCCGCCTTATGCATTTCATTCATAAAGAACAGAAAATCTTCGTTTGTGCCATATCTCGCGGTAGGCGCATAATAGCCGATTACCTGGTATCCCCAGGAACCATCGAAAGGATGCTCCATTACCGGCATCAGTTCGATATGGGTATAACCCATTTCTTTTACGTACGAAGCAACAATCGGAGCCAGTTCCCGGTAATTCATATATCCGCCGTCTTCTCCCTGGCGGAAGGAGCCGAGATACAATTCGTAAATGCTGATCGGTTTGTCGCTTCCCTGTCTTTCCTTCCTTCCCTGCATCCATTCCTTATCTTCCCATTTTACCTTGCTTCCTGCCTCTTCCCTTATAACGGATGCGGTGTCCGGCCTGAGCTGCTGCCCAAAAGCATAAGGGTCCGCTTTCAAATAAGTCAGTCCACCCTTTACCTTCACTTCGTATTTGTAGTTCTGCCCCGCTTTTGCATCCGGCACAAAAATTTCAAAAATTCCAGAATTGCCCAATTTGCGCATCTGATGGATGCGTCCGTCCCAATCGTTGAAATCCCCCACCGTGCTGACACGCAGGGCGTTCGGCGCCCATACTGCAAAATATACCCCTTTTACCCCATCCACCGTCATAGGATGGGCTCCCAGCTTCTGGTATATCGTATAGTGTATGCCGGCCGCAAATTTATCCATATCGCTTTCGTCGATCTGGGGTGCAAAATTATAGGCATCTTTTACTTTTTTCAGGCTGCCGTCCTCATATTCCGCGATATACTCATAAGAGAAAGAAATCTTCCCTGGAATCAGCACGGCAAAAAAGCCCTGCTCATCCGCCATTTCCATTTCATAGCTTTTCTTGTCCTTTTTATTTTGCAAAATGACACTCTTCGCCCCTGGAAGGTATGCCTGTACAAGAGTGTTATTTCCGACCGCATGCGCCCCCAGCGTCCGATGCGGATTCTCCGATTCCGAATATATAATTTCCTCAATATCCGGCCAATTCATCAATTTATACAGTTTGTTATTCATAAACATCCTCCGTTCCTGCACTGCCTCCAGCGCAATTCCTTCTTTCTCTTTCTATTTTATGGATCAGCAGCCCGCTTCTCAGCTTTGGCTCAAACCATGTGGATTTCGGCGGCATCAGCTGCCCGGCATCCGCAACGGCAAACAATTCTTCCACTGAGGTGGGATATAGGGAAAACGCCACCGCAGCATCCATATGTACCCGGCGTTCCAGCTCTTCCAGCCCCCGTATGCCTCCCACAAAATCAATCCGCTTATCCGTCTTAGGATCTTGTATTCCGAGTATCGGCGCTAACAGCTTATCCTGCAGAACCGCTACATCCAACCGTTTCTCCGGGTGGCCTTCGTCCTGTTCTTCCCGGATCATTTCTTTTATTTTCAGGCGGTACCAGCCATCTTCCAGATACATCCCGAAACAGCCTTTTTCCTGCGGCCTGTACGGCTCCGGGCCTGTTTTTTCTACCAGAAAGTTTTCCGCGATGCGGCGCATCAGCTCTTCCTTTTCCAATCCGTTCAGGTCTTTCACTACCCGATTATAGTCCATAATCATCAGCTGGTCGTCGGGGAACAGGACGGAAAGAAAATAATTGAATTCTTCTTTCCCCGTACTCCCGGGATCGGCTTCCCTGCGCTTCAAGGAAACCTTTACTGCGGAAGCGCATCTGTGATGCCCGTCTGCAATATATATCCGATCCACTTCCCGGAACGCTTTCCTGATCTTATCTACCGCTCCCGCTTCCCCGATTCTCCAGATCCGGTGAGCAATGCCGTCCGAAGCTGTAAAATCATAGAGCGGCTTCTCTTTACACGCCCTTTCCACCTCTTCCTGTATCACAGGATGGGAACGGTACGCCAGAAAAATGGGCCCCGTCTGCGCCTGGCAGACATCCACATGGCGTATGCGGTCGATTTCCTTATCCTCCCGCGTATTTTCATGCTTCCTGATCACCTGGTGCAAATAATCATCTACCGAGGAACAGGCCGCTATCCCTGTCTGTGGCCTGCCATCCATCACCAGTTCATACACATAATAGCATTCCCCGGCCTCCTCCACCAATTCCCCGTTTTCCACCATCCCCCAAAGCAGATCGCGGGCTTTTTCGTACACCATATCCGCATAAGCGTCCACATCATCTGCAAACTGCGTCTCTGCCCTGTCGATCCGCAGAAAAGACAACGGTTCCCTTTCTACTTCCCGCTTCGCCTCCTCCCTGCTGTATACATCGTAGGGAAGGGCGGCTATTCTCCGTTCCAGTCCCTCTTTTGGCCGGATTGCCCTGAAAGGTTTTACGTCCGCCATATATTTATCCTCGCATTTTCTATTTTATAACAATTATTTTAGCAAATTAACCTATACAGCACAAGCGTCAAGTGATAAAATGTTACTGTTCGCTCTATGGACCATGCTATTCAATAATTCCGATAAGGAGATGATATTATGACTGAAGAAAATAAAAAAATATGGGAAAGGATCAGCGCTTATGCAGAAGAGGCGTTAAAGGATATTGATCCCCAGAAAACCCAGGTATCCGTACAGCTGGATGCCCTCCGCCCCGTAATGGAAGAAATCGCAAAGGAAAAAAACATGGCTCTGGAAGATGTTTTTATTCTTTATATGGATCTTGCCAGCGAAGCCGGCGTAGAAGCGGAAGCAAAATTCCAAATGGATATGAATGACGGAAACCCGGGATTTTCCCGTATGGCAAATTCCCTTCAATAAAGAACTGCTGCAAATATTGCTGCAAAAATGAAAAAGAGGCTGTACATCATCTATGTATAAGCCTCTTTTATGTATCATACCAATTTTTACAGTTTGATGCCCCTATTCACTGACAATCCTGCCCTTTTCCAGCAACTCTTCCGCCAGCTCAAAGGTATCCATTTCAAAGGTGTCCATTTCCAGCCATTGGTACTGCATCGCGAGGATAATATAAGTATCATCGCCCTTTCTTCCAAGATATAATCCGCAGTCCGCTGTCCCATCGCCGTCTGTAACGCAGAATTCTGCCGCCGCAGTATCCCCGATGCAAGTCTCTCCGCAGGAACGCACGGTCAAATTGTCTGCCTCTTCCCCGATCCCTTCGTTGACTATCATTCTTAGAAGTTCTTCATCGTTCTCCCCGTCCGGCAGCATCTCGTCCAGGGCAAGGGCGCTCAAATCCCCAATGGCAATGCCGCAGCCCGCGCCGTCACTGTTCCCTCCCGGGGCATAAACGACGATTTCCTCATCTTCATACTCGATTTCCCATCCCTCCGGGAAATCAAACTTTACGACACTGGAAAAACCTGCCTCTGACTCTTCGATATAATGATTCAGTTTTTCCTGCATCTCTTCGGTATCCCATCCTAAGTCCACCTCATAAAAAGCTTCCAGCTCTTCCAAAAGTTCCGGCGTTTCCGGCGTTGACTCCTGCCCATCGACTGTCACATCCAGCAGCACTAATATATCCGATTCCAGCTCTCTCAGGTAAGTGGTTCGACAGCATACATGGTATTCTTCTTCCAGATCGTCATAAAAACAATATTCTGCCGTTATAGCGCATGCATTTTCACCCGCAGGGCGGACATCCGTCATTTCCAGATCCCCGTACTCTTCATGTGCGGCATACTCTTCTTCATAATAGATGCAGTTTACATATTTTTGCAGCATTTCCTCAAGGGGGGCTTCTTTTTCCTCCATGAGCAGATAGTGATTGATGCTGAAATCGAACGTAACGCCAAACAGATCAGCCCAGGCAGTGCCGGGCATTTCCCCGTTTATCACATACCAGGATTTTTCCCATTGCGGAATATAAAGCGTCACTGTCTTGCGCTTTACTCTTCCATTCTCCTTATCTTCGTCCATATAGGCTGTCAGCATTTCCTTCTGCAGATATCGGAAACCGCCATAATCCCCGATATCCTCCATGCCGAATACAGGCGCCTGGACAGCCGGGTCTTCCTCTTCTTCCGCTTCCAAGTCCTCTTCTTCTGAAGTTTCTTCCTTCTTTGTATCCTTGCCTGTCTTTTCCGCCGTCGCATTGGCCACATTTCTGACCTGCTCCATCGGACCGCACCCGGCAAGCAGAACACATAAGAACAGTAATACGCCTATCCGCAAACCAACTGTTTTTCTATTCATCTCTCTCACCCTTGTTCATCAATCCGCCCCTGTGCCTTCATCCTCTGCGGCGCTATTTGACTACCCTGACGCGGAATACTCCCGGGATCGACTGCAGCTTTTCAATCATCTCCTCTGTCGCCGGGCTTTCTAAGTCGATCATAGTATAGGCCACTTCCCCTTTGGATTTGTTGGTCATATCGGTAATATTGATACCCTCATCGCCAAAGCATGCCGTAAACTTCGTAATCATATTGGCTATGTTCCTGTGGAAAATAGCAATCCTTCCTGCCTGGGAACAGATTCCCATATCGCAGTTCGGATAATTCACGCTGTTGATAATGTTTCCATTTTCCAGGTAATTCATCAGTTCTTTTACCGCCATCTTCGCGCAGTTGTCCTCGGACTCCTCCGTAGACGCGCCCAGATGGGGGATCACGATACAGCCTTCCTGCCCCGCCGTCACTTGGTTCGGGAAATCCGACACATATTTCCGTATCTTCCCTTCCCGGATGCCTTCCAGCACATCCTCTTCCATCACCAGAGAGTCCCTGGAAAAATTAAGCAAGATGACTCCTTTTTTCATCTTGTCGATAGCCGCTTTGCCCACCATGCCCTTTGTGCTTTCCAGAAGCGGTACGTGTATCGTAATGATGTCGCAGTTTTCATAAATTTCTTCCACATTCAGCACATGCTTTACGTCGCGGCTTAAGTTCCATGCGGCATCCACAGACACATAGGGATCGAATCCATATACTTCCATTCCCATATGCTTCGCCACATTGGCTACTTTTACGCCAATCGCGCCCAGGCCGATAATGCCCAGTTTCTTATCCTGTACTTCCGTCCCGGCAAAATTCTTTTTTTCTTTTTCCGCCGCTTTTGCTATATTTTCATCGCCCTTATTGGCTTCCACCCAGTTAATGCCGCCTACGATGTCACGGCAGGCAAGGAGCATTCCGGCGATCACCAGTTCTTTTACCCCATTGGCATTTGCCCCGGGCGTATTAAAAACAACGATTCCCTTTTCCGCGCATTTATCCAGCGGAATATTGTTTACCCCCGCCCCGGCCCTGGCCACTGCCAGCAGTCTTTCGGGAAGCTCCATATCGTGCATGGACGCGCTGCGGACCAAAATCCCGTCCGCTTCGCCGACAGCCTCCGTTTTCTTGTAATTTGCGGTAAATTTATTCAGCCCTACCTCCGCAATCGGGTTTAAGCAGTGATATTGAAACATAATCGTCCTCCATTTACGCGTTATCGGCCTCGGCCTCAAATTTTTTCATAAATTCCACCAGTTTTTCCACGCCTTCGATCGGCATCGCATTATATATGCTGGCGCGCATGCCGCCCACGCTCCTATGCCCTTTTAAGTTCTCCAAGCCCGCTTCTTTCGCTTCCTTTACGAACTTCGCATCCAGCTCTTCGCTTCCTGTCACGAAAGGAACGTTCATCAGGGAGCGGTCTTCTTTCCTTACCGTACCCCGGAACAGCTTGCTTTCATCCAGGAAATCATATAATATTTTCGCCTTTTTTTCATTATATTCTTTCATCGCCGCAAGGCCGCCCTGCTTTTTCAGCCACTTGAATACCTTGCCGCAAATATAAATGCCGTATGCGGGAGGCGTATTATAAAGGGAATCCGCATCCGCATGGGTTTTATACCTTAACATAGTCGGAGTTCCCGGAAGAACATCCTCCGTGACCAAATCTTCTCTGATAATCACAATCACTACGCCGGCCGGCCCGATATTTTTTTGTACGCCGCCGTAGATCACCCCGTATTTGCTCACATCCACCGGCTCCGATAGAAAGCAGGAAGATACGTCTGCCACAAGGGTATGGCCTTTTGTATTCGGCAAAGTCTTGAATTTTGTGCCGTAAATCGTATTATTTTCACAAATATAGACATAATCCGCATCTTCCGGGATATCCAGGTCGGAGCAGTCCGGAATATAAGAAAAGGTCTTGTCTGCGGAAGAAGCCACTTCTATAGCTTCGCCATACAGCTTTGCTTCCTGGTAGGCCTTCTTCGCCCACTGCCCCGTCACGATATAAGCCGCCTTTTTCCTTTTCATCAAATTCATCGGTATCATGGCGAACTGCTGGCTTGCCCCTCCCTGCAGGAATAATACCTTGTAGTTGTCAGGAATCTCCATCAGCTCCCTTAAGTCGGCTTCCGCTTCCTTTATAATCGTATCATATGCCTTGGAGCGGTGGCTCATCTCCATTACGGACATGCCCGTCCCCTTATAATCCAGCATTTCATCCGCTGCTTCTTTTAAAACCTCCTCCGGCAGAACCGCAGGCCCTGCTGAAAAATTATACACTCTGGACAATTTTCTCTCCTCCTCTGTCTCTGTTCTCATAGCTCCGCATAGCTTCGCATAACAATATTTTATTTTACCTTTCCTGCATCGATCCGTCAACCGTCAGTAAATACGGAAATCAATTTTTGCAGCCGGCATGGCGCGCACAGCCGTCCCGGGGAACGCCAAGTGCAGCCGCCGGAAACGGAGTTCGACAAGGACTGGGATTTTCTGCTGAAGCTTCCAATCAGATTTCACTAATGAAATGGGCAAACATGGACAAGCCGATCGGGTCGGAAAAAAAAGACATCCGTGTCCTTTTTTCCTGAAATTGCCATCCATGGCAATTTCACCCTGGATTTTCAACCATTTCATAAGTGAAATGACTGATTGTACGCAACAGTAGAAAATCCCAGTCCTTGTCGAACTCCGTTTCCGGCGGCTGCACTTGGCGTTCCCCGGGACGGCTGTGCGCGCCATGCCGGCTGCAAAAATTGGTTGCCGCGATCAGTAAAACATGACCACCGGCGTTCCGACCTCCACCATATCATACAAATCGCTCATGGCATCATAGGGCGTATTGATGCAGCCATGGGAACCCGCGCTTTTATAAATCTCCCCGCCGTATTCACTGCGCCATGAGGCATCATGAATACCGATATTTCCCTTTACCGGCATCCAGAAGTTTACGTGGGATTCATACCCAGGCCCCCGCAGCACCCTGTTCCTGCCTTTTGCATATACGTAATTCACGCCTTCCGGCGTTCCCCATCTCCTCCCGGTATTGCCGGTGACGATGGGCGTTTCCAGTTCCAGCTTTCCATCCAGATAATAATACATCATCTGTTCCCCCATATCCACTTCAATATAGGTGCTTCCAATATCATCCTTCCCCTGCTGCCAGCCCTCCTGAAGATAGCTTGGCATATGCATTTCCGCTTTTCTCTCCGCAAAAGCCTGTTTCAAATATTCCTTTTCCGCTTTTCGGTCCATACGGTTGCCGTAAGTGCCGCCTTCCACTTCCACTGTTTCCCCGCGCGTGGCCTGAAAATGCCGGACTCCTCCGACCGTATCGTATTCCTCTGCCAGACGGTCTACAAATTCTTCTATTTTCTTTTCATCCGCCGCAATCTTCCCCTCTTCGTCATAAAGAAACTCTCCGTTTTCTCCCGCTGCCATCCAGTCACAAACGACGGAGGCATCAATAGGAACCTGTTCTTCCCCAAAGCAGTAAGTAATCCGGCAGTCCTGGAAGTCCCTTACTTTTTCCCACAATGCCAAAGTTTCCTTCATTTCCTCCGTATAAGGAAGATCCATATAACATCCGCTCTCTTCCAGATCCAGCTCGGTTTCTATGGCAAGCAGGCTCCTCCTCACCGCTTTCTTTGCCTTTTCTTCATCCAAAACGCCTTTCCGTTCATCCACAAGCATATACCCATTGTCCGCCTTTACGATCCATACCTGCCTCTCATCCGCCTTTTTTTCCATAAAAGCCGGACTCGACTCCAAAACCTTCCAAAGGCGGTTCTCATCAAAAGAAATGTCCGGCGCCAGTTTCTTTTCCTTCGAAGCGATCAGGCGGTACCCCCACAGGTAAGGGTGCTGTATGCTTAAATGCAGACGGAGAGCCTCTTTAAAATCAAACGTAAAACCAATGTCCTCCGCTTTTATCAAAAATGGCTCCCCTTTGGCATCGTAAATGGTCAGTCCGTCATAAGAACAGGATTTTAGCAACTCTTCGTTTACCTCTTCCACCGTCTTCCCGGTGCAATAGACCCCGTTGATCCATGTGCCATAACTGAACCCGTTTTTATAATATTCCGCCAATCCCACATAGGATACCGCCAGCAGGAAAAGAATGCCCGCTATGGCGACTCCCGTTTTTCTTATTGTCTTTTTCTTCATTTCTATTCATTCTTTTTTAAATCGGTCTCGTCAAATGCCTTGCTGATCGCCTCCCCGGCAGGAACCATGGGGAATACCTTATCGTCCTCCTGGATCACGCATTCTATCAGCACTGGCGCTTTTAAAGCGATCGCTTTTTCAATCGCCGGACCCGCCTCTTCCTTTTTCGTCACCCGTATCGCCTCGCAGCCAAGCCCTTCCGCCACTTTGCAAAAATCTACCTTATCGTTTAAAACGGTCTGGGAATACCTTCCCCCATAAAATAAAGTCTGCCATTGGCGCACCATCCCAAGCACATGATTATTGATCACGATCTGGATCACCGGAATGTGATAACGGCTTGCCGTCGCCAGTTCGTTCATATTCATCCGAAAACAGCCGTCTCCGGCAATATTCACGCAAATCTTATCCGGCCTTCCCATCTTGGCTCCAATACAAGCACCGAGGCCGTATCCCATTGTGCCGAGGCCGCCGGAGCTTAGAAAAGTTCTCGGCTCGGAATATTTATAATATTGGGCTGCCCACATCTGATGCTGTCCCACATCGGTCGTCACCACTGCCTTTCCTTCCGTAATACGATCCAGCTCTTCTATAATGTATGGGCAGGACAAGCCCTCTTTGTTATAATTCAAAGGATATTTTTCCTTTAACTCCTGGATATGGCCGATCCATTCCTTATGTTCCATCCGGGGCAGATGCCGGTTGATCTGCATCAGCACTTCTTTCAGATCGCCCACGATAAAAGCATCCGTACGGATATTCTTATTGATTTCCGCCGCATCGATATCAATCTGCAGCACTTTGGCATGGCTCGCGAACTTCGCCGCATTCCCTACCACGCGGTCGGAGAACCTGGCTCCCAGCGCCACCAGCAAATCGCATTCGCTGACGCCCAGGTTGGAAGTCTTCGTCCCATGCATGCCGATCATTCCTGTGTACAAATCATCATGCCCGTCAAATGCGCCTTTTCCCATCAGCGTATCGCAGACCGGGGCATCCAGTTTTTTGGCAAACTCCCTGACCTCGTCCGCCGCTTCCGATATGACGGCTCCGCCTCCCACGTAAATATAGGGTTTTTTCGTTTTCTGCAATAATTCCAGCGCCTTGTCGATGTCTTCCTTCGTATAGCGCCTTTCCTTCGATGCCTCTTTCCCATGGGATGTCTTCCCATTGGATACCTCTTTCGGCTCGTACTCGCACTGGTTTGCCGTCACATCCTTGGTGATATCCACCAGCACCGGGCCGGGCCGGCCGCTTCCCGCGATCTGGAACGCTTTGCGCAGCGTATCCGCCAAAATATTGACATCCTTTACAATATAACCATGTTTGGTAATCGGCATAGTGACGCCGGCAATATCCACCTCCTGGAAAGAATCCTTGCCTAAAAGAGGCAGATTTACATTACAAGTAATGGCTACTATCGGCACCGAATCCATATATGCGGTAGCGATCCCTGTCACCAGATTCGTCGCCCCCGGCCCACTGGTCGCGAGGCAGACCCCCGTTTTCCCCGTAGCCCTCGCATAACCGTCCGCCGCATGGGCCGCTCCCTGTTCATGGGAAGTCAGAATATGGTTGATTTCACCGCTATGTTTATATAAAGCATCGTATACATTTAAAATGGTTCCTCCGGGATAACCAAAAACGGTGTCCACTCCCTGTTCCTTTAAGCATTCTACTACTATTTCCGCTCCTGTCAGCTGCATCACTGTTTCCTCCTAACTTTATTCCCGAAAGCCCTATGTCAAATGCGGCGCTTCCAATATCGCGCCTCTGTTGCCGCTCGTCACCAGCTCCCTGTAACGCGCCAGATAGCCGGTCGTCACCTTCGGTTCCCTGGGCTTCCATCCTGCCCTTCTCCGCTCCAGCTCTTCTTCCGATACTTTCATATGGATCGTGTTTTCCGGTATATTAATGCAGATCGTATCCCCTTCTTCCACTAAAGCGATCGGTCCTCCCACCGCTGCTTCCGGCGATACATGGCCAATGGATGCTCCACGGGACGCGCCGGAAAAACGTCCGTCCGTAATCAGCGCCACGCTTGCCCCAAGGCCCATTCCGGCAATCGCAGAAGTCGGATTCAGCATTTCCCTCATGCCCGGCCCGCCTTTGGGTCCTTCGTAACGGATCACCACCACATCGCCCGCCACGATTTTTCCGCCTTTGATCGCTTCGATGGCATCCTCTTCACATTCAAATACCCTTGCCGGCCCTTCGTGTACCATCATTTCCGGCACTACCGCCGAGCGCTTCACTACGCAGGAATCCGGTGCCAGATTGCCCTTTAACACCGCAATGCCGCCCGTTTCGCTGTAAGGATTTTCCAGCGGCCGGATGACATCGGGATTTTTATTGACGCAGCCGGCAATGTTCTCCCCTACCGTCTTTCCCGTCACCGTCAGCAAATCCGTATATAACAGATTCTTTTTATTCAATTCATTCATCACTGCATAAATCCCGCCCGCTTCGTTCAGATCCTCCATATAAGTAGGGCCGGCCGGAGCCAGGTGGCAGAGATTCGGCGTCTCTGCCGACAGCTTGTTCGCTACCTCCAGATCCAGTTCCACTCCAGCCTCATGAGCGATTGCAGGAAGATGGAGCATGGAATTGGTAGAACAGCCCAAGGCCATATCCATTCTCAACGCATTGATAAAAGCCTTTTCCGTCATAATATCGCGGGGCTTGATGTCTTTTTCCACTAATTCCATAATTTTCATGCCCGCATGTTTGGCCAGACGGATCCTTTCCGAATATACCGCCGGAATTGTTCCGTTTCCTTTTAATCCCATTCCGAGGACTTCTGTCAGGCAGTTCATGGAATTCGCCGTATACATGCCGGAGCAGGAGCCGCAGGTAGGACAGACTTTTTCTTCAAATTCGCAAAGTTCTTCCATGGACATCGTCCCCGCCGCCACGCTGCCAACTGCCTCAAACATAGACGAAAGGCTTCTCTTTTCTCCCTTGACGCGCCCCGCCAACATCGGGCCGCCGGAACAGAAAATCGTCGGAATATTGAGCCTTGCCGCCGCCATCAAAAGCCCAGGCACATTCTTGTCGCAGTTCGGAACCATGACCAGTCCGTCAAAACCGTGGGCTAACGCCATGCACTCCGTGCTGTCAGCGATCAGATCCCTGGTGACAAGAGAATATTTCATGCCGATATGCCCCATGGCAATACCGTCGCATACGGCGATCGCCGGAAATACCACCGGCATTCCTCCCGCCATAGCCACTCCCAGTTTTACCGCCTCCACGATTTTATCCAGGTTCATATGCCCAGGCACGATTTCGTTATAGGAACTTACAATGCCGATCATCGGCCGCTTTCTTTCTTCCTCGGTATAGCCGAGCGCGTTGAACAAACTTCTGTGCGGCGCCTGCTGTGCGCCTGTCTTTACGGAATCACTTCTCATCTTCCTCTTCTCCTCTTTTCATAAAAAAGTTCTTTATTTTCTGCGAAAGTTCTTTCGCTGATATAAAATATATTCTTCGTTTTCATAGACGGGTTCCATCCCGCCGTTCACTTCCTCCCATGGAATCGTTTCATACGTATGGTAGAACTCCCAGCGGAAACCGTCCCCACCATCTTCCATCATCTCTTTATGAAGCAATACCACATCCGCTTCCTCAATCGAAGTATTTTCACATTCCATGTCATAATAAAATTTCAAAAGATACTGCTGGTAACAGTCCGTGACGCACAGCCTTTTCTCTCCGCTGATACCGGCCTGTTCCAGAGCGTCTTTCGCATAATACTCCGTCATGCCGTATTCATTGTTGTATCCACTGGAAAGCAGAAGCGAAACTGCCCACATCGCAATGACCGCTGCCGGAACCGCTCCTCTGCATGCATCGAACAGCCCTTTTCGCCCAGCCGCCGAAAATTTTTCTTCACACCATCCCGAAGGCTGCTTCCCAAACCGGCTTTCCCCGGCGCTCTGCAGCAATATGCACAACAGGACTGCCAGCGGAATTCCCATATAAGAAAATACCCGGAAATAGGGCAAAGCATTTTGCACAATCAGGAAAACCGGTGTCAATGCCAGAAAAATGCCCACAAGCAACAGCAGGAAAAAGCGTTCCTTTCTTCCCTCCCTATATTCCTTCCGCGCCCTCCAGGCCGTAAAAACAATGCCGAATGCCGCTGAAGCAAGCAGGAATATCTTGCCATTGGGATAATACAGATTAAACAGGGAACGCAGCCATCCCGCCAGCCTCGTAAAATACCCGTCCCTTCCTACGCTTTGGATATAAGGCGTATCCAGCATATAGTCCATGCCCGTCCTGACGGCCAGAACCGGCACCGAACGGATGATATCGATATGCCCCTGCCCGTAAAAAGCTCCGTCTTCCGCCTTGCTTAACAAGTTAGAGCCGATCGCGAGCCATATAACAGCATATAAAAAGACCGTTGAAAGCGCCGCCGCGATGCCGCTGGCAATCAAATATGCCAAGGATCTGATTTTTTTATAAAAAAGAAGGAACAGCCCTCCTGCTATGCATACTGGGATCACCCAGTAAACGCTGCTCGGAAGGATATACAGCCCTAACGTCAAAGCAAAAGCAAATATCACATAATATTTGATATCCTTTTTCGTCCCCTCTTCTCTCCAGCCGATCTCCTGTATCATGGAAACAGCAACAAGCAAACAGGTCGTTGCCAGCGTATAGCCTCTTCCCTGCACCGCAAGCTGGTTGACCAGGTTCATGCAGGAATAGAAAGCCACCGCGCAAAACGCCCAGCCGGAAGAAAAGCATTTTCTTCCAATGCGGTATAAAAGAGCCAGGTTTGCCAGGGCGGCTATGTAAGACATCCCCCTTAAGCCAATCATGGGATTGCCAAGCAGATCCAAAAAGCCGGAAAGCACCGAATAACCGACGTGATTATTGGGCAAGGGCCAATGGATCGCCGCGTACATCGGCCCTCTGCTGATAAAATAATAATAAGTATAAAGTTCGTCGTACCAAGGGGTCAGATGAAACATCCGAAATCCATAATAGACGGCCATCCATAAAAACCAAGCCAGAAACCACCGATCCTCCTGATCCCTTATCCATCTTTTATTTACGGACTCTTTCCACAAGCAAATCACCCATCTTTGAACAGGACACCTGTGTACATCCTTCCGACATGATATCCACTGTCCTGTATCCTTCCTTCAGTACTTCTTTCACCGCTGCTTCCACGGCATCCGCTTCTTCATCCAAATCAAAAGAATACCGTAACATCATTGCCGCCGAAAGAATGGTCGCTATCGGGTTTGCAATATCTTTCCCTGCGATATCCGGCGCAGAACCATGGCTCGGCTCATAAAGGCCGAACTTCGTATCGTTCAGGGAAGCCGATGCCAGCATTCCGATCGATCCTGTCACCATGCTCGCCTCATCGGAAAGAATATCCCCGAACATATTCTCCGTCAGAATCACATCGAACTGGGCCGGATCCCTGACCAGCTGCATCGCGCAGTTGTCCACCAGCATATGTTCCAGCGTTACATCGGGATAATCTTTTGCCACTTCCTCCACCACGCTTCTCCAAAGCCTGGAGGAATCCAACACATTCGCCTTATCCACGCTGGTTACTTTCTTTTTTCTCTTTCTCGCGATGTCAAATCCCTTTACCGCGATCCGTCGTATCTCATTCTCATCATAAGTCAGGGTATCGATCGCTTTCCTCACCCCGTTTTCCTCCACCGTCTTTCTTTCCCCGAAATAAAGCCCTCCCGTCAGCTCCCTCATGATCAGCATATCAAATCCTCTGTCGCTGATCTCGGTCTTTAAAGGACAGGCTCCCGCCAATTCCTCGTACAAAACCGCCGGACGCAGATTGGCAAAAAGGTTCAGCGCCTTGCGGATGCCCAGAAGCCCTGCTTCGGGACGCAGATTAGGGGGGAGTTTATACCAGGGAGATGTTGTCGTATCTCCGCCGATCGATCCCATCAGCACCGCATCCGCCGCCTTTGCCGCAGCAACCGCCTCTTCCGTCAGCGGCACCCCATGCACATCAATGGAAGCTCCTCCCATCAAAATATCCGTATACTTTATTTCATGACCATAGCTTTGCGCTGCCTGATCCAATACTTTTTTTGCCTCCCGTATAATTTCCGGCCCGATGCCGTCACCCGGGATACATGTAATCTTTAATTCCATCGCACTGCCCACTCCTTATATTTATTCCCGCGAGCAATGAGCCAAGTGCCGTGCTTAAAACCAACCAAGGGTTGGTTTGAGCATATTGGCGAATGCCGCGAGGGCCAATGCCCCGTTGCTTGCAGCGGGGTTATTGGTTCTTTGCCATAGTAAAGTATAAAAGCCTACTTGTATCATAATATCGTATATCACGTAAAAATTCAAGTCTGTCGTGAAACGGCGGGAAACAAAGAAAGGATTTTTGCGGAAGGGGCTGGTATTTGGAAGGGCGGCGGGGCCGGGAAGTCATAAAGGAGAAGGCACACAGCGAAATTTCCGGCTGGAGCTTCCAATCAGATTTCACTAATGAAATGGGGAAATAGTATCAAACCGATAGGGTCGGAAACAACGGACATCCTGTCCTATGTTTCCTGACATTGCCATCCATGGCAATGTCACCCTGGGCTGTTCACCATTTCATAAGTGAAATAGCTGATTGTACGCAACAGCCGGAAATTTCGCTGTGTGCCTTCTCCTTTATGACTTCCCAGCCCCGCCGCCCTTCCAAACACCAGCCCCTTCCGCAAAAATCCTTTCCTCGGCTTCCCAATATAGTATAAAAACGCCAACGCCCTGGGATTATTCTCCTCGGGATTGACGTTCCTATCATTTCATTTTAACATATTATTCCGTTTCCGGTTTTTCTACTTGTGTGATTGCTGATTTCTGCATCGGAATGCGGCAGTTTTTGTTGTTGCCAAATTCCACGATAACCGTATCATCCGTAATATCAATGATAATGCCGTACATACCGCTGGTTGTCAGTACGCAGTCACCTATTTCAAGCGCTGCCAGCATAGCCGCCATTTTTTTCTGTTCCTTCTTCTGCGGACGGAGCATGACAAAATAAAATACAGCGATGATCAACACGATCTCCACGATCATCAGCATTCCCATTCCGTCTCCGCCTGCTGCGCCTTCTGTCAACAATATACCCATTCGTAATTCCTCCTAAAATTTATCCTGCTTTCAGCTTCAAAAATGACCTAATAGATATCATACACAAATTCGCCGTATAAAACAAGCCTTTTTATTTTTTTGTCGGAGAAATTCTATTTCTAATTTTCATTTTCCACATGACTGTTCCGTTCTGCGGCGGCGGCGTTCCCAGGCAATAGCATGCAGTTGCTCCTACATCGGAAAGCGTCTTCCTTATCCCTACTTTTACGCCATGCACGCCCTTTTGGTAAATCAAAACAGGCACGCACTCCCTTGTATGCTTGCTATGTCCGATATTCGGGTCATTTCCGTGGTCTGCCATAACAAACAGCACGTCTTCTTCTGTCATAAGCGGCAGCAGCCTCCCGATTCCCTCATCTGCCATTTCTAAAATTTCACGGTAATTCCTCGCTGACTGCGAATGTCCTGCCAGATCTGTTTCCTGTATATTGGTACAGATAAATCCTTTCTCCATTTTCTGGAATTCCGCAATTGTATGCTCCATACACTTTTGGGTAGGCACGCAGGAAATACTGTTTCCCAGGTCATTCGCTACAATATCAGCGACCTTGCCAATCAGCGTCACCGGAATTCCGCTTTGGGACAAAATGGTTGGAGCCTGTACATATTTATTGACACCATATCCCAAATGCAGGCATTGATAGCCCTGCACGTATGATTTGGATTTTGCGGATCCGATGCCGATATACTTTCCGTACTTCGTTTCCTCTGCATTCCATAAATCATCCATTGTATTTCCAGTGCCGCCGAAGACAATCACGCGGCCTACTGTAACTACCTCCCTGACCAGCTGCGCAATCTCATGTTCCTTTTCAAAAGAAATATAATCCAAAGGCGCTGTCACATTGTAGCACATACCCAGATCCGCTTCCAGATTATCCGCCACCGTCACGTAATCATCACAAAGCACATAACGGAGTCCTTCCTTTTCCATAATCTGTATTTTATGCCCTGCTTTCCTTAAATGTCCGGCTACTTCATCCACTTTTTCCTGAAACGGGTGTGCTTCTGGTTTTTGGGGAAGCGTTCCCATAATTTCCTGATGTCCCATAAAAGTATCCGCGCCAAAATGCATTAACTCAGATTTTCCATAATTGGCCTTCGGAGAAAACTTCATAAATGCGCTCTCTCTCCCATAAGCGTTCATCAAACCCAGATACTCTAAATTAGGAAGCTGTAAATCCGGCTCGTCATCCAGAATGCTCCTCAATGTATTGGCCTTCTCATCACCCGGGCGTTCTATCCTCGCATCATCCATTGCCCCAATTCCAAATCCATCCAGAACAATCACTACAAAACGCCTCATCTGCTATTCCTTCTTTCTCCCTAAACTGTCATATATCCCAATCACCCTTGGCATTCCTTTTGAAATGCCTTCCACCAGGACAACATCGCTTCTTGTCACGAATATCTGGAAACGGAATGCCATCACAACAGTATCTCCAACTTTGCATTCTTTTGAAATCCCAAAATGATAGTCAATGCTTTCATCGCAAGGGGGGATGACCTGCCGCATCTGCGCATCCTGCACCGAATTCCCTGTGAACGCGTATTGTACATGGGAACGGCGGTAATGCCCCCCGCCATAGCAGTAGGCATTTCCCATAAAATTGTGGGAAATTTCACTCACATATACCACCGCCGGCTTTTCCGCCTGCATCTGATATGCATGCAGCGGCGTCGTTCCCGTAAGTCCATGCCCCGGCTCCCCGCAGTTGCCTCCATAAAATGCCATTTTCTGAATCGTGCTGACACAGGTCGCGGAGGGCGTATTCACAAGCAAGTCCTCATATCCCATGTTTTCCAGCATTTCTTTCGCCCGCAGTACCGTAGCAAGGTTTTCCGTCGGATAAATGTCCTGCTTTTCTTCCTGGTAAAGATAACAAGGGAACGATGTCACTCCGCAGATCTGAAGATGCGGGCAGCTCTGTTCTATGTACTTTATGGTTTCCTCAAGGCTGTTCAGGGAAATTCCCGCCGTCTGCCCGGAATAAATCATATCGTTTTTACCATAGACACGAATTAGAATCCCCTGTTTTTTACCCAGCTTCTTTGCTGCTTTTTCGATAGAAGCCATTTTTTCTTTTGAATACACCGTTATGACATCTGCACCGTATGCAATGATTTTTTCCAGCATCGCTTCCGGAATCTGCACCAGGTGGCCTACATTTCCAAGCGGTATACGGTGTTCCATCATAATCTGTGCCTCTTTAAAGTCAACTGCCACTGCTCCCGCATATCCCATTTCCATTAATTTTCTGGCAAGATACGGATTCCTCCCTGCCTGCTTCAGCATAAAATACAGTTGAAAATCATGCTTCCCTGCTTCCGACAAAATCGCGGCCGCATTCGCACAAAATGTATCCACATCAATCACATAAGAGTCCGGGAGCATCTGGCCGTTTTTATGAAGTTCAAATGCCGCCTGAACAAGCTTCGGATTTCTTTCTAACGTCTGCTTTACAAACATACTTTCACTCTCTCTACTGATTTTTTTATCATATCAATAATTGTATCTGCCCCTGAACGCATCGGGTTAATGCGGATCATGCGTTTTTCCATTGTCGGATCCGCTTTCCGGAATGTTCCGGATACCCGGTAAAACATAGGCACCAGCTCATATTTTGATTCGGCTCCTACCGGATTCGGCGCAGCACCAAGTTTCTCTGCTTCTTTTAAAACGTCATCGGCAATCTCTTCCCTGAATTCGACAAGAAGTACCTTTGACTGTGCATTTGCCAGAAAAGCATTTTTAACCTCGGGAATTTCCCCGTCTTGTAAGCGTCTGACACATTCCTCATTCACTTTTGCCTGAATTGCCAAAGCTACCGGCGCATAGACCAGTCCGTGAAGAACATCCAGCGCCTCGTGTCCCTGTGTCTGCATTCCGCCGGAATAGCTTTCCGAAATCAGTTGGTTTATATATTTTTTCCGGCCTGCCACAATTCCAATTCCTTCCGGCCCCAAAAGCTTAAAAGAAGAAAAGCAGGATAAATCCGCCCCGCATTGAACGCCGATTTTTTTCACTTTCATAGCGGCATAATTATCGTCCGTCAGGATCGGTATGTCTCTTTCTGCTTTTATCGTTTCTACTATTTCCTGCATTTCATAACGGTCATCTATTTTCTGCCGGGTATATTGTACCAATGCCGCCTTAATATCCGGTTCCGTCCGCAAAACCTGTTTTACTTTTTCCAGATCATTAAAATCTGCTTCCACCGGCACCAGTCCGAGCATATCGAATGATGTGGCTGTCGTACTGTAAACCGGCGCCTGGTGAACTAAAATTTTTTCTCCTGCCTTTAACATCGTGTGCAGTCCGAACCGAATAGCAGCGCTTCCAGCGCCTCTTACAAAAACGCATGCTTCTGCATCGAAGATAGCCGCAACTGCCTTTTCCGCTTTATATGTCGTAACCGGTTTGTTTAACCCTTTCACTACTCCCAGATCGCCCCTGTTCAAAAATTCATGTCCCTGAAACTCTTTTGTAATACAGTCCACTGCTTTAAACTGAAGCTTCATCGCGTCTTCTAATGCAATGCTTTCCAAAGGATATGTCTGCATGGTTTTCCTCCTTCCCTATACTCCATCCCCCAAAATCCTTTTTGGGTTATCTATGAGCAATGTATCAATTTGTTCCTCTGTCATGCCCGATTCCCTTAAAAGCGGAAGAAAATCCGTGAACAAATAACGATAGCCAATCCCGCCATGGCTCTTTAAATGGGATTTTCTCGTAATGTCCATCGAAAGAACAATTTGCGACAATTTGCCCTCGGATGCTATTCTTTTCAAAGCTTCCATGCGAAACGTATCCGGACAGTAGCTCAACTTTCCTATCGTATCAAATCCCACATTTACTCCCTTTTCCAAGATCCGCAATATTTTTTCCAGATCCTGTGACAGGTCCATATGTCCGATAATAATTTTTTCCGGCTTTACACCGTGTTCTATTAAATAGTCAGCCTGTTCTTCCCCAAATGTTCCCAGCGTTGTATGTGTCGTCACCGGCGCCCCTGTGCGGACCGCCGCCTGCGACATTGCCTGGAATACCTTTTCCTCCACCGCTGTCATCTTATTTTTGCTTGTTCCAAACTCCCCTAATACCGATGCACGTATTTCCGTGCCGCCTATTCCCTCTGTTATTTCCTTCTCCGCTAAATCCGCAAGCTCCCTGGCTGTTTTTTCATATACCATCTGCGGCAGAAAAGGTTCCTTGTAAAAGCCAGTGGAAATAATGAAATGAATTCCTGTCGCCCGGGCTACTTTTTCGATATAAGAAATATCTCTGCCCATTCCTATATTCGTTACTTCCAGAACGTTTCTCACTCCATGTCGGTAAAGTTCTTTGAATTCCTCTACCGTTTCCTCAAAGCAGTCCAGCCTGCAGTCAGGATCCTTTTTCACTCCCGAAAGATCAATCGTTACATGTTCATGCATCAACGTGTAACCATCTTGAAGCATTGCTATCGCGCCCCTTTCTCCATTCGTCTTCAAAATACCGTTCCATCAGAATACTTTTCGATATCCATTTCTCAGCCTGCTGCCGGTATAGCGATCAATCCTAATACTAAAAGGATATTCAGCAATATGCCAAAAAGAATACAAGCCACAGGGCCGATCGCCATATCCACAATCGGTTTTTTAGACTGCCTGTTCAGCAGGAATGCCCCAATTACAAATAACGCTCCGATTCCAGTATAGCCGGATGCCGCTGCCGACATTTTTTCTGCGGCCACAATGCCGCCTGCTAAAAGTGCAATCTCCAATACCTTATTCATCGAAGTACGGACATACTCCCCCATATCTTTTACACCCGGAAACTTATCCATACCTTTTGCAAAAATTTCAATCAAAGCAATCTCAATAACCATCACCACTACGCCGACAACAAAGGCTAAAATGGGGTTTCCATGCATGAAAAGCCCTACCACAAACACAAAGGTGCATCCGGCTGCTCCATAAACACCTGTTACGATAGCCGTAGTAAAGACCAGCGGAATAAATCCAATAGCCCTTGCCAAAGCAGTGAGTGCCGCATTTATATATTCCCCCTCTGCCAGAAGCGCCAGCGATGCCGGATCTCCTGCAATGATGGAAAGGCTTGTACCCGCTGCAACCAGACCTCCCATCAATGCCAGAAGGAACCAGTTTTTGCGGATACGGGACACATTTGCCTCAAACCCGATGGTCAGAGCCTCATTATTATTGTCCGTCCCTTTGATCTGGGCCGCGTAAACGATCATCATGATCATACCGCCCAACATAGCCATGCCTTCCGCATTTAAAGCTACTGTATTCGCTCCAATCGTAAATACGCCAAACCGCTTCACAATGTAATAAAGAAGCACTGTCATCCCGGCTGTTATGGCACCTTTTTTAAATCCGTGCTGTAAAGCCACTCCCACTGCGGGAAAAACAGCGAAGCCCACAGTTACATAGCCTGATACGTTTCCAAGATCGCTGGTAAAGTTATACGGCATCAGGGAAAACAGGTTGACAATAAATTCCAGTCCTGCCAGGATTGCAATGCCATAAACACCGCCAATCACTGCGGATAAAATCATTCCCGGCTTTGTATTGGGACAGAAAGAGCCTATCATGTCCGTCGTCAGCAGAAGACAATGTATAAGGATAATACTTGCCGCAATAGAAGTCGGAATGCCAAATCCTATGATCAGGCCAAAGCTGACTGCAAAACTCATAGCTGCTAATTCTTTTTTTGAAATTTCCTTATTAAAATACTGTCCCACAATCGGCCGGAAGCCATCATTAAATACTGCAATGCCCTGGTTCGACAGGACCGATGCCAATGCCCCGATTAATACAATTACTATATATTTCATGATAATGTCCCATCCTCTCTATTTTTTAATGCTTTTAGCAAAACCGGTAATACAGCCTCTTTATGCTGTGCTGTAAATCCAAATGCAACTTTTCCGTTTTTTACTTCCTCGCGGATTTCTGCATCACTGCAAATTTGTCCCGGCATAGAAATAGTCGCGCATTTTGCTTTTCCAAGAAGTGCAAGCGCCATGGCGAGCGCCCCGCCCCCTCCCGTGTTACAAGCTCCGACATAATAGTCATATGTCCCGGCTTTCATCCCCATCGTTGCATCCAAATCCCCTTTTACCGTTACCTCGGCCCCGCTCCCCAGCTCTGCCTTTATGATATTGGCAATATCCTGTTTGTCAATCTGACCTCCTACTACGATCTTCATATCTTTCCTCCTTTATGATCCTTTACGATAAAAGACTGCACAAATGCACCGATAAAAAATCCTTTTCCGTCTCCGGAAATTCAATATCTGTCATTGACAGAAACTGGTCGCGAAGCATAACTGCCTTTTTATATGCTTCTTCCTCTTTCATCCCCTGCAAAATAGTATCATCGATCGGATTTTCTTCTGTTCCCTCTTCTGCTCTTTTTCCTGCCATCGCAAGATGCGTAATAAACATTTCAAGCTTTTCCTGTTCGGCCTCCGGCACTTCTGAAAGAATCCGGTCGATGATACTTTTCGTATAATCTGCTACTTTTTCACTAATAACACGATTGACCTGCAGAATCTGGATTCTTTCATACAACTCATTTTTCAATTATTGTTCCCTCCTTTTGAATATACATTTTTTTGTATATTGAATCGTAAAAAATAAGATTACCGTTTTAGTAGGATGGGCGCCTTTTCTGTTTTCTGATTTCCTCTAAAATAGTTAATGTATATTTTTTACTGATATTTTTATCCAGCATTTCCTTTAAATATTCATCGCCTTTCTGGATGACAATCACTGCAACCGAAAATTTACTGCTATATTCCTGCTCATTCAGCGAGACAATATGTAATCCTTCAAATGATTTTGCTTCCAGAATGTCGTCGTAATTCCAGATCCCCGCATCAATAATGCCTTCCTCCAAGGCAGCAAGCGTAAGCTGGGTGCGGATATCTACCAGCTGCACCTTTTTTCCCCGGATCAGTCTCTTGGTAATTTCACTCTGATCCAGTGAGTCACAGTCATATGCAACGCGCATACCATCCCTGATTCCGTCCGCCTCTTGGTCACGCAGGACTAACACATGGCAGGACACAAAGCTTCCATTGCCAAAATTCTGTACAATCTCAATATTCTTTCCATGTCCAATTGCATATTCCGCCGCATATTGGGAACAAATCGCAAACTGATAGGTACCCGCTTCTACCAGTTTAATACGTCCTACCGCCCCTCTGGCATAAGCCATATTAAAGCGGTAATCTTTTAACTGTTCATAAACAGCCGTGGCCAGCCCCTCGTAAGTTCTGGAATACGGCAACGGCATAATCCCCATCACTTCCTGCACTAATGTGCTGTCCTGGAGCTTCACGTAATCAATTTTTTCAATATAAGTTCCCATATGCCCATGCGAGGAAAGCTGTATCGCCCCGATCTCTTTCAAATAGTTCAGCGCATTCTGCATCGTACCCCTGGATACGCCGAATTCCTGCTGATATTCAGAAATGGAAGGAATTCTGTCCCCAACACTGCGTGAAAGGAGGCTGGAAGCCACATGGCTGATCGTGACACCTTTTTTCTGATAAAGAACACTATTCACATCCTTCTTCATGGCTTCTTTCCTCCTTTCCTGAATGTTCATTTTTTTGTACTTTGATTTAACTTTATGCTACTACACTTTTTTATATATGTCAACACATAAATGCATTTTTCTGCTGTTTTTTGTGTTCCTACAAAGCCCCCATCTTTTCCAGCTTATCCTTTTTATACGCTGCGAACCGCCCCTGGTCCAGCGCGTCCCTGATCTCTTCCATCATCGTATTATAAAAATAAAGGTTGTGCAGCACGCAAAGACGCATTCCCAGCATTTCCTTTGCTTTCAGCAAATGGCGGATATAAGCCCTGGAATAGCGGCGGCACGCAGGACAGCCGCACCCTTCCTCGATCGGCCTGCCATCCGTTTCATATTTTGCATTAAACAAATTGATTTTCCCGTAATTCGTATAAAGGTGTCCGTGCCTTCCATTCCTGCTCGGGTATACACAGTCAAAAAAGTCTACGCCCCGTTCCACGCCTTCCAGAATATTCGCCGGAGTTCCAACCCCCATAAGGTAAGTCGGCTTGTCTGCGGGAAGGTGAGGGACGGTTTCTTCCAATATATAATACATTTCTTCATGGCTTTCTCCCACCGCCAGTCCGCCGATGGCATAACCGTCCAGTTCCATTTCCGCAATCCGTTTGGCATGTTCGATGCGGATATCCGCAAAAACCGCGCCCTGGTTAATGGCAAAAAGCATCTGACGGGGGTTGATCGTATCCTCCAGACCATTTAATCGGTTCATTTCTTTCTGACAGCGTCCCAGCCAACGCGTCGTACGGTCCACGGAAGCTTGGACATAGTCTCTGTCCGCGCGGCTGGAAGGGCATTCGTCAAAAGCCATGGCAATCGTAGATGCCAGGTTGGATTGTATTCTCATGCTTTCCTCTGGCCCCATAAAAATCTTCCTGCCGTCCACATGGGAATGGAAATATACCCCTTCCTCTTTGATCTTGCGCAGCGATGCCAGGGAAAATACCTGGAATCCGCCCGAGTCCGTCAAAATAGGTTTATCCCATGACATGAACCGATGAAGGCCTCCCATTTTTTTCACGATCTCATCTCCCGGCCTCACATGGAGATGGTACGTATTGGACAACTCCACCTGGGTTTTGATCCTTTCCAGGTCTTCTGTGGAAACCGCCCCTTTTATGGCCGCCGCCGTCCCCACATTCATAAATACCGGTGTCTGGATCACGCCGTGCGTGGTATGGAATTCTCCTCTTTTTGCTCTGCCTTCCTGTTTTAACAATCGATACATATTCTCTCTTTTCCTTTTATTTTCTATTCTGTTTCCCTCTTATGGCTTACATCTTCCGCATGGCGCATATCCCTGGGCAACGATCTCCTTCCTGCTTTGCGTGGAATCCTTTCGATTTTCTGCAGGCAGGGAATCACAAGAGGGCTTATGAAATTTTTTTGATTTTGTATTCAATATGTAAGTGATTTTTTTCTCACCCTGCTTCGCCTTATTGGCTCCGGAACCGACGGGTTCCCCCGCTTTCCATGTGTCGGAAGGAGCCGCATTCCAGGTAATCGTGCTTCCATCCGAAAGGGCGATCAGCGATCCCTGTTCGTCCGTGCGGAACACTTGGATCCCCATCCCCCGGAAAGTATTCAATGTAGCCGCATGGGGATGTCCGTATTCATTATCCTCCCCGCAGCTGATCACCGCATATTCCGGATGAACCGCAGCAACAAAATCGCCCATGGAAGCAGTCCGGCTCCCATGATGCCCGGCTTTCAGCACATCGGCGGATATGTCGATGCCATTATCGATGATATCTTTCTCTGCCTCTTCCTCCGCATCCCCGGTGAACACAAATTTTTTATCCCCATGTTCCAGCAGAATGCCTACGGAATAATTGTTCGCCTCATCTCCGTAATCCTCTTTATTCGGGGCGATAATCGTGAACCTTGCATCCCCCAGCTGATAGAAATCCCCTACCCTAGGTTCTGTAATTTGTTTGTGCTTATAGTCCAAGGCCTGGATCACATCACGGTAAGATGCCGTATCTCTGCTGTAATTCGGCATAATAACCGTATCAATATCATATTTTGTAATAACCACATCCGCGCCGCCGCAATGATCCGAGTGCGGATGCGTGACAATCAGATAATCCAGCGTATTTACGCCCTGTTTTCTCATGTAATTCTGGACAAGAATGCCTTTATCATTTTCCCCTGCATCAATGAGCATGGCATGTCCGCCGCATTTGATTAACGTGGCATCCCCCTGCCCTACGTCAATGAAATGCACTTCCAGTTCTTCCATCTTTTCCGCCGAACCGAAGGAAATCTTTGCCTCCGGCATCGTGCTGCCGCATGCCGAAAGCAGGATAAGAAACGCAGAAAATAAGGCCAGCCATCCTTTCTTCATCGCTTAATCCACTCCTTCAAAAATTTCACCAAGCAGCATTTTTATATGAGGAAACCCCTTTAAGCAGATCTCCGTTTCCGCATTATAATCCTCATCATCTTTCTCTTCCTGCAGCATATAGCTTTGCTCCAAAATATATCTGCCATTTTCTAGATAATAGATATCCACGGTTCCTTTGGGTGAAACGATCCAATACTCTTCCACTCCGGCTTTTTCGTAAATATCTTTTTTTTCCGCCCTGTCCCTTTTCGCCGTGGAGGGGCTTAATGTTTCAACGATGAACTTGGGGACTCCGCTGTATGCGCCCCCTTTCAGATGCTTTCGGTCACAGATCACCATAATATCCGGACAAACATAATCATCATTTTCATCGGGATGGTATTGAAAATCAAGGTTTTCCATAAATACGAGGCACAGGCTGTTCTTTAACCCGGCCTTTAACATATGGTAAATATTTCCATTAATAATCCCATGCCGGTATCCCGGGGCAGGGGACATATTATAAAATATGCCGTTTATTTTTTCATCTTTTTTCCGTTCCAGTTCGGCCATTCCCATAAAATTCACCTCCGCTTTTCTTTATATCTTTTCATTTCTGCGGGTTTCTTAACTTTTCAGTCACTGCACCTTTATAGAATATCCGTCATAAATCCCGACCGGCACTTTTTCACCAAAGGTATATTCTTCCATACTGTCTTTTTCAAAATCATACACTGTCACGATCCCTTTTTCAGGATCTGCCACCCAATACTCCCTGACGCCAGCAGTATGGTACTGGAATAGTTTTTTATAATAATCCATCTGTCGGCTGCTCGGCGAGACAATCTCAATAATCCAGTCAGGCGCGCCGTTACACCCTTTATTCGTAATTTTATCTTTATCACAAATCACGGATATGTCAGGCTCCACATAATTTTTATTATTTTCATTTAAAAATACCGCAAAAGGAGCTGGAAAAACCATGCATTCGCCATGGTTCCGTTTGATGTAATCTCTGATCTCGTAAAGTAAATCGGAAACAAGCATCTGGTGCTTTGTGTTCGGCGGAGCCATATAATAAATTTTCCCGTCGATTAACTCGGCACGCTCTCCATCCGGCAAAGCATAAATATCATCAATCGTATAAATCTCTTCTTTTCTTAAGGCATCCATTCTAATACCCATATCCTTTCCACACTTATATTATAAACAATATCCGCAGGAACTACAACTGTATTATGGCCGTTGTTTGTACCAACGAACACTTGACAAAGCAAAAGAATAATCAAGGCTTTGCACTTTTTTCTGCAAGTCAACAACCCAGCTGCAAGCAGCCACTTGGCTCATCGCTCGCGGAAATAAAAAAATGCCCAAAACCATATAAATAATGGTTTCCGGCATCCTTTAGGGTTGGGCTGTTCTAAACATGAATTTTCCATTCATGCAACAGTCAACAGCTCGTAGGGGAATCGAACCCCTGTTTCCGCCGTGAGAGGGCGGCGTCTTGACCGCTTGACCAACGAGCCATATACGCAAATAAACAAAACTCTTTTCTTCGCTTTATTCATTTGCCGACTTGCTTATTTTATTATAAAACAGAAAATATTGCAAGCATTTTTTTTATTTTTCTCCAAATTTTTCTCTCAATCCTCTTCCACTCGCTTTACATCACGCGTTCTATTGCTCCCAGAATCTGATCCGCGTCAAAAGGCTTGGTAATGAAATCATCCGCGCCTTCTTTGATCGCTTGTAACATCTTCTCCTTCTGCCCTGCCGCCGTGATCATAATTACTTTTGAGTTTCTATCTTCTTTTTTGATGCACATCAGCGCTTCCAGCCCGTTCATATTGGGCATCGTAATATCCATTGTCACCACATCCGGCTTGCACTCTTTATAAAGGATAACCCCCTCTTCTCCGTTAGATGCTTCCCCGATGACCTCATGTCCTCCATTTTCAAAAATCTCCTTCAGCATCTTGCGCGATGTCCTTGAATCGTCCACAATCAAAATTTTCGCCATAACTATTCCTCCTCATTTCTATCCTTTGATTGTCCTGAAAAGTTTTTTCTGTCAAAGCATATAATAAAGCACAGCGTGCTATGCTTCCACCCGGATCGGTGTATCCGCCGCAATAATAATCCTTACCTTGCGGTTTTTGATATAAACCGGCACGATCAGTAGCTTGTCCTGCGCCCGCAGCTGCCCGGCCTGGTAATAAGTAGGCGGAACCATATCGACCATAATTCCCTGCGTGCTGAGCGCGGATGCATACAACCCGTTAATACAGTTGATAAACTCGCATACCGCATCGAAAGCAAACAGATCCATGGAAGGAAACTCTTCTTTTGCAAAAATATCGGCAATAGTCAAAAGATTGCCGTTTTCTCCGGCAAGCCCCAGCAGCATGGAATGATCCCCCGTAACGCCCTGCACCGCGATATTTTCAAATTCATAACTATAGGAACTGTAGGAAGGCTCAATGGATATTTCGCTGTCGATCAGGCGGACGATCGTGCGTACCGCAACACCCACCAGCCCGGACACCAGGCGGTTCTCCGTCCTGACGTAAAGCGGAAGCATCCTGTCCATATCCCCGCTCTTAAATGCTTCCAGATCCGTGTTGGTCAGACCATTTTCACGGCGGTATAGGTCGATCGCATTTTCCATTTCTTCCAGAGTCATGATTTCTTTTTCTGCCATGGCCTGAATGAAGGTCAAATAGGGGTTTCCTTGAAGCTGCAAAAGACGGCTCACCTGGCTTTCTGTCAAATAGCCCATTTCTACCGCAATATCCCCGAACCGCTTATCTTCCAGCGCCTGTTTTCGGTTGATCTTATCCGCCTGCTCCTGGGTCAGCAGTTTTTCGCTGACGGCGATCAGGCCAAGCTTCACTCTCACCTTTCTTTGCGCATCCAGAACCTCTTCCAACGTTCCCTGAGAAATAATTTTCTGCTCCACAAGAAATCTCCCAAAAATATGACCAAACATAAATACCCTCCATACACATGTCGCATTCCATAAAATTATTACTATTATAGTCTATTTATGAAACAAAATCAAATAAACTTATCTGATTGGATTCCGGAAGATTTCCGAGCAGATTCAAAGAAGCCATCAAATCCACGATCGTCTTGGAAACTTTTGCCCTTTGGCGGAAATCATCCTTGGAAAGGAACGGCCCGTCCTTTGCCGCCTCCACAATGGAATCCGCTGCTTTTTCCCCCAGTCCGTCAATGCTGTTCAAAGACGGCATCAGTTTGCCTTCCACGATTTGGAAATTCCTGGACTGGGCAGAAAAAATATCGATCGGCACGAATTCAAAGCCTCTGGCATACATTTCCTGCACCAGCTTCATATCCCGGTAAGAGTCCTGCTCCTTTTTGGCCAGCGTATCCATCCGTTGCTTGTAATCCGCCATTACCTTTTCCAGATGCTCCCTTCCCTGGCACATCAGCTCATAGGAAAAGGCAGATGCCCGGATGCTGAAAAAAGCCGCATAAAACGCCAGGGGATAGTTGATCTTGCAGTACGCGATACGCCATGCCATCATGACATAGGCCGCCGCATGGGCTTTCGGGAACATATACTTGATCTTCTTGCATGACCAGATATACCACTCCGGCACATTAGCTTTCTTCATTGCCTCTTCCATTTCCGGCTTCAGCCCTTTTCCTTTTCGGACGCTCTCCATAATCGTAAAAGCAAGGGAACTTTCCACCCCCATCCCGATCAGGTATACCATAATATCATCCCTCGTACAGATCGCCGTGGAAATCGTCGCCTTTCCCTCCTGAATAAGCGTCTGGGCATTTCCCAGCCATACATCCGTGCCGTGGGCCAGCCCTGCAATCCGCACCAGATCCGAAAATGCCTGGGGTTTCGTATCGATCAGCATCTGCATAGCAAATTCCGTACCGAATTCGGGAATTCCCAAAGCACCCAGCTTACAGCCGCCGATCTGGTCCGGCGTGATGCCAAGCGCCTCCGTATTTTTGAACAAAGACATCACCTTTGCGTCGTCCAAAGGAATTTTTACCGGATCGATCCCAGTGAGATCCTGCAGCATGCGTATCATAGTAGGATCATCGTGCCCGAGTATATCCAGCTTCAACAGGTTATGGTCTATGGAATGGTAATCAAAATGAGTCGTCACGATATCCGTCGTCATATCGTTGGCCGGATGCTGCACAGGCGTAAAGGAATTGATATCCTCCCCCAGGGGAAGAACGATAATCCCTCCCGGATGCTGTCCCGTACTCCGCCGTATTCCCGTGCATCCGGCAACGATCCGATTGATCTCGCTCGTTCTTTTGCTCGTACCCTTCTCTTCAAAATACCTTTTCACATAACCAAAGGCTGTTTTCTCCGCCAGCGTGCCGATCGTCCCCGCCCGGTAAGTCTGGCCCGCGCCGAAAATAACTTCCGTATATTTATGGGCCTTGCTCTGATATTCCCCGGAAAAATTCAGGTCGATATCCGGCTCTTTATCCCCTTTAAATCCCAAAAAGGTTTCGAAAGGAATATCGAACCCGTCCTTTTTCAAAGGAGCGCCGCAGACCGGACACGCTTTATCCGGCATATCGCACCCCGCTTTTCCCGCATACGCTTTCACTTCCTGGGAATCAAAATCGGTGTAATGACATTTTTCACAATAATAATGGGGGCTTAAGGGATTGACCTCCGTGATGCCCGCCATCGTAGCTACGAAAGAAGAGCCGACCGATCCCCTGGATCCTACCAGGTATCCGTCTTCCACCGACTTCCAAACCAGCTTCTGTGCAATAATATACATCACCGCAAAACCATTGGAAATAATGGAATGCAGTTCCCGTTCCAAACGTTGTTCCACAATCTTTGGCAATTCCTCCCCATAAATTTCATGGGCTTTGTTATAGCAGATATCCGTCAATGTCCTGTCACTGTCTTCAATCACTGGAGCGCATTTATCCGGCCGCACAGGAGCCATCGTTTCCACCATATCCGCAATTCGGTTTGTATTCGTCACCACCACTTCCATGGCCTTATCGCTTCCCAGGTAAGCAAACTCTTCCAGCATCTCCTCCGTCGTCCGCAAATACAATGGCGACTGTTCATCCGCGCCGGAAAATCCTTTGCCCGCCATAATAATCCTGCGGTATATTTCATCCCCCGGATCCAGGAAATGAACGTCACAGGTCGCAACTACCGGTTTGTTAAACTGTTCGCCCAGCTCTACGATCCTTCGGTTTATATTCTCAATATCCTCTATCGAATTGACATTCCTTATCTTTTCCGAAGCAATCATAAACTGATTGTTTCCCGTCGGCTGGATTTCCAAATAATCATAAAAATCCACCAGCCTGGCGATCTCTTCCTCGGATTTTTCATCCAGAAGCGCCCGGTATAATTCTCCTGCTTCACAGGCGCTGCCCAAAATCAGTCCCTCTCGGTGCTTCTTCAGCAGGCTTTTGGGGATTCGCGGCCTTTTGCTGTAATAAATCAAATGCGATTCGGAAACCAGCCGGTATAAGTTCACCCTTCCCGTATCGTTTTTCGCCAAAATAATCGCATGATAAGAAGGAAGCCTTTTTATAATATCAGGGCTGGAATCCCCCATCGCATTGATCGCCCTAAGGTCTTTTGCCCCGGCCTCTTCCAGCATAGGGATGAACTTCAAGAATATTTCTGCCGTCGCTTCCGCATCGTCCACCGCGCGGTGATGATTTTCCAACGAAATGCCAAGCGTTTTTGCCACCGCATCCAGCTTATGTTTCGCCTGGTTAGGCAGAAGGATTCTGGCAATCCCTACCGTATCTACATAAGTGAACTCCCTTTTTTGCCCGAGCCGGGATGCATTTTCCATGATAAAGCTCATATCGAAACTTGCATTGTGGGCCACCAGCACCGTATCCTGACAAAATTCCAAAAAACGTGGAAGCACCTCCTCTATCATCGGCGCACCCGCCACCATTTCATCCTGAATGCCCGTCAGCTTCTCGATTTCCAACGGAATCGGTACGTCTGGATTGACAAATTCCGAAAACCTCTCCGTAATCTCCCTGCCTTCCACCTTCACCGCGCCGATCTCTATTATCCGGTCATGAACAGGTGAAAAACCAGTAGTTTCTATATCAAACACAACAAAGGAACCGTCTAATCCCTGATTCTTTTTTCCCGTTACAATCTCATGCAAATCGTCTACCAGATAGGCTTCCATTCCATAAATGACTTTAAAAAAATTCTGTTTGTCCGGCACGGCTTCCCCGGCTTCTTTTCTTTTCGCCTTTTCCGCACGCCACAAATCTTCCCACACATGGTTTGCATCGGGAAACGACTGGACGACGCCATGGTCCGTAATGGCAATCGCCGGATGCCCCCACTGGTAAGCTCTTTTTACGATATCTTTTGCCTCCGATACGCCGTCCATATCGCTCATTTTTGTATGGCAGTGCAGCTCCACCCTCTTGCGGATGCTGTTGTCCGAACGGGACGAAGTAAAATCCGGTATTTTTTTAATGCCGCTGATGGAACCGATCGTCAGCTCATTATCAAACTTATCGATCACAGCCATTCCCTTTACTTTTACAAAACTTCCTTTTGAGAGCCCTCCTTCAATTTCGCCCACCTGGTCGTTATTGGCAAATAGTTTAAAAGTCAGCGTATCCGTAAAATCCGTGATATCATAAAAAAGAATTGTTTTTTCATTTTTTATTTCCCTTTTGTCCGTCTTGATTATCTTGCCGCGGATCACCACTTGTCCCATTTCCCCAATAATATCTTCGATGGGAATCGCCGCCTCTTCAAAATCCCTTCCGTAGATCACGTCAGGATTGTCCGAACGCTTTGCTGCCCGCTTGAAGCTAGTCTTCTCCCCATCCTTTTTTATTGTTTTGCCTTCTGATTGCCTTCCCGCCGCCCGTTTTTCAGAAACGGTTTCCTTTATTTCCCTTTTCTCCGGCCTTAAAGGCATTTCAGGTACCGATGCCCCCGCCGCTTTCGCGCTGATTTCCGCCACCTGCCTTGCGATTCTTAATTCGTCCTCTTCCCTGTTCTGCCCTTCCTTTTCCTCTTTATAGGCAATCTCAACATTAGCCTGGAATCCGCATCTTTCGTTGCATATTTTTTCCAGAATACGGCGCAGCTCTTCCCCCCGGCTCCTCGCCGGCACGGAATCCCCTACCGTCAGAACGAGCCTGTCCGCTTCCGGATAAGTAAGATCCCCATTCTTAAAAAGATTGTATTCTATGGGACTGTACTCTCTTAGTTCCAAAAGTATGCTGCCCTTGTAGGCATCCATCAGTTTTTCTACATTATATTGGGAAGACAGCCGATATTTTTCATAAATCTTTACTTTTGTCTGGAAGGAGGAAAGCATCCGTTCAATCCCTTTCTCCGCTTTCCATATGTACTCCTTTCCAATCAGCCTCCCGCTGACCATATAAATCCTCAAAAGATCTTTCTTTTTCGTGGAAGAAACTCTCTCCACTTCCGCCTCCTCCAGAAACTGCCTGACCTTGTCATCCACTTGTAAAAAAGGAAATACATCAAAAAACTTTTTCACCGTATACCCGCCTATCCCTGCGCCGCCTCACAGCGGCACAAACAAACCAATTCTTCCTTCAAAGCCGAAAGAAGTTCCGCTTCCGGCAATTTTTTTACCACTTCCCCTTTTTTAATCAGAAGGCCTTCCCCTATGCCTCCCGCAATTCCGATATCCGCTTCCCTTGCTTCCCCGGGGCCGTTTACCGCGCATCCCATGACCGCCACTTTCACATCCCTCGGAAGGCCCTTTGGAAATTCATCCGTTATTTCCTGCAAAACCTCTGCCGTCATCCGTTCCACCTGGTTCGCCAAACCGATCAAATCAATTTTGGTCCTCCCGCACGTCGGGCAGGATACCACTTCGATGCCTCCCTTTCGAAGTCCTAATGCGCCCAGGATCAGCTTCGCCGACCGAATCTCCTCCACAGGATCGCCTGTCAGCGATACACGGATCGTATCCCCGATCCCCTGGTAAAGAATAATGCCAAGGCCCACTCCGGATTTCACATTGCCGCCAAACACCGTCCCCGCCTCCGTAATTCCTACATGCAACGGATAATCGGTCTTCCCGGCCAGAATCTCATGGGCGCGTATGCACATCAAGACATCGGAAGATTTGACGCTGATCACCAGATTGTCATATCCCATGTCTTCCACCATTTTCACTTTATCCAAAGCGCTTTCCACGATTCCTTCCGCCGTGACTCCCCCGTATTTTTCTATCAAATTCTTTTCCAAGGAGCCGCTGTTTACTCCCACCCGAATGGGGATATCCCTCTCTTTCGCCGCTGCCACCACCGCCAAGACCTTTTCCCTGTTTCCGATATTCCCCGGATTAATTCTGATCTTATCCGCCCCGTTCTCTATGGACGCAACCGCCATCTTATAATCAAAATGGATATCCGCGACTAACGGTATGGAAATCTGTTTTTTGATTTCCTTAAGCGCCAGCGCCGCCTCCATCGTCGGAACCGTGCAGCGGACGATCTCGCAGCCCGCCCTTTCGAGGCGGTGAATCTGCTCCACCGTCGCCTTTACGTCTTCCGTCTTTGTATTCGTCATCGACTGTATCAAAATCGGATTCCCGCCGCCGATCATCCTGTTTCCGATATGTATGGTCTTCGTTTTCATTCTGTGCATCTGCATCTTATGTCCGCTCCTTTTATTCTAATAATTATTATCATACCCCACTTTGCCTTTATGGTTCAAGACCTTTTAAATAGAAAGTTCTGCTGTGCGTTTCTTCCGTTGCGCAATCCGTACATTCCAGACGCAGACGGTAAATCCCCCCTTCCTCAAAATTGCTTAACGGAAGTTCCAGCTTCAGCGTTTCTGACAAGGCATATACTGCGTCATAGCGTATGAGCAGCTTTTGCCCCTTTCCATTCCTCACATCCACCCGAAGCGTATTCTCCCCCGCAGCAGTTATCCTACTTGTATTTTCTGACGCAAAAACCTTTTGTACTGTATTTGCGCAAGCCGATGCCTGAACCATGCCTGTCACCGCTGCGGATAGAATCCCCGCAGCCAGCAGCCATAATCCTTTTCCTCTCTTCTCCGTCAAAAGCAGGCTTCGCTCCCTGCGGATCCCGCTCCCTCTCCGTCCCATGCATGCAGCTGCCATTTCCTTTCCAAGGCAAAGGCCAATGATAGCGGCGGCAGCGGCAAGTATCTCTTTTTCCTTTCCCTGCATGCCGCACAATTTTACAAACCAGGCGCATAGTCCAAACCATATTCCATAATAGATGTTATTCGCTATTTTCCTGCCCCGCTCCCATACTTTGTTCTTTCTTTTATACTTCTCTAATGCCTCCTGAAACTGCCTCATCGTCTGGTATCTTTTTCCTTTCTCTTCCTCAGTCGCCTTTTCCACCGCCTGCTCCAATCCCGCCGGAAGATTTCTGTCAAAAAATCGGATCGGATGAAGCAAAAACGGCGGCTTTGCCGGATCATCCCCTGTCAGCATATAATAGAGCGTCGCGCCTAAACCATAAATATCGCTTCTCTCATCCATTCCCTCCATGCTTTCTGCCGCCAGCTGTTCCGGCGCAGCATAGCCATAAGTCCCCGCACAAAAGACTTCGTCTTCCGTCCGGTAGCGCATCCATGCCGTCCCAAAATCCACCAGCCTGAGATCCCCCCCGCGATCCACCATAATATTGGCAGGCTTCATATCCCGGTAAATCACAGGACAGTTCCTCTCATGGAAATAGATCAGCGCCTCTGCCAGTTCCAGCGCCCATCCTACCGCCTGTTCCTGTCCAAGCTTTCCCCTTTTCCGTACATAATTCCCCAGATTTTCCCCATCAATATATTCCATCACCAGATACCGGCTCCCGTCCTGCTCGATCACGTCCGTGACAGCCGGCAGCAGAGGATGCCGCAGTTCCTTCAGCATGTCCAGTTCTTTTTTCCATATCTCTTCTCTCCCTGAAAATTTCTTTATCGCCCTGTCGCATTTCAGATGCGTATCAAAGGCTCTGTATACCGTTCCGCTTCCTCCTCCCCCTAATTCTTCATAAATCATATACTTCCCTATTGCTATATCTTCCATCATCCTGCCTCCTACTCGATCCATACCGCGATGGAGGAAATATTATCTCTTTCCCCTTGTTTCTTTACATATTCTGTCATTTCTTTCAGCCGCTTATAAATTTGTTCCCTTCCTCCCATTGTTTCCGGCAGCATTGCTTCCTTGATCCGTTCTTCCCCCAGCCGGTTCCTGAAGCCGTCGGAGCAAAGCAGAAAAACGCTTTTTTTTCTCAAATACCCTTTTTTGACATCCGGCCTCTTCCACGGATAACTTCCGATACAGCGCAGCAGCGTAATATTATCCCTCGTATGGTCCGTCGTCATCCTTTCTATTTTTCCGCCCAATCCCCTGCCTGTTATCCGATATGCCCGGCTGTCCCCGCTATGCCACAAGAAATAACTCCTTCCCATCAAAAGCAAAGCGGTGACGGTCGTTCCCATTTTTATCCCTTTTTCTTCTCCAAACCGCTGCATCTCCGCGTTGCATCCATACAGCGCCCGCAGCCCTGATTTTTCTATTTTTCTCCCTCTCTTGCGGCGTTTTAACATGATAATGGCTTCTTTATAAAACCATTCCGTCATTTTTTCTGCCACAAAACCGCTGGCCGCCTCTCCGCAGTCCAGTCCCCCGATCCCGTCACAGACAAGCGCAAATACAGCCATTTTCCCTTTAATGCGGACTTCCTGGAGAGAAATGGAATCCTGATTCCCCTTCCTCATCCCCCTGTCCCAATATGCATCAGAAATAAACCTCATCCTTCCTCCTTGCCGTATTCAATTTTTGTTTTTTTAGAAGTTTGTTCAGACTTTTGAACGATGACCAGATTCCCAGGAATCCGATTAGACGATACTTCTTTTTTGAAATGAAAAAATTCGGAAATATCCTTTTCCTTTATTTGCATATTATAACGCATATCAGAACTTGCTGCAATGAAAATTTACAAAAGCAAAAGAAATCATTTTATGCAAAAATACAGCAGGCCGAATATTTTCTATCCGACCTGCTGCATTTATAAAAAATAAATTTTTTATGCTTTTCCGTTGCATCCGCACATCCTGATACGCTGCTTTACTGTTTCCTTTACATTTTCCATAGCCGCTTTCCCATATTTCTTTGGATCAAAAGCATCAGGATTTTCTGCCAGGAATTTCTTCACCCCGTCCGTATAAGCAATCCTCAGCTCCGTAGCAAAATTCACTTTGCAGATGCCTCTCTTGATGCTCTCTGCCACCGCTTCCTCCGACAATCCGCTGGCGCCATGCAATACTAAGGGAATCGAAACGACTTTTCGTATCTCTGCCAGACGGTCCAGATCCAGCTTCGGTTCTCCCTTATACACGCCATGGGCCGTTCCGATTGCCACCGCCAGGGAACCGATGCCTGTGCGTTCCACAAACTCCCGCGCCTCTTCCGGATCCGTATATCCGCCGCTGCCGCCGTCCAAATCATCTTCCTTGCCCCCTACTTTGCCGAGTTCCGCTTCCACTGGAATCCTGGAAGGCCGACATGCGTCCACCACCGCTTTCGTCACCGCGATATTCCCTTCCAATACGTTGTGGGAACCGTCAATCATGATCGAGCTGTATCCGACGCGCAGCGCACGCATCGCCAGATCAAAGCTGTCTCCATGGTCCAGATGCATACAGACGGGAACGCTTGCCCGCTCTGCCGCCGTCTTTACATTGGCAAGATACATGTCCAAACCGGCATATTTTACTGTAGACGGCGTGGTCTGGAGCATCAGCGGAGCCCTCAGCTCTTCTGCCGCTTCAATGACAGCCATTACCATTTCCATGTTTTCCACGTTGAATGCGCCTACCGCATACCCGCCCTTCTGGGCATCCAATAACATTTTTTCGGACGTAACAAATGACATTTTCCTTTTCTCCTTTCATTCTTTGCAATTTTTTATTTGGTATTGCCATGTATCATTTTTTCTATAGTCTCCAGCGAAATATCTCCTTCCATCGGGCCAAACGCGGCCGCGTTCAGCGCTCCTGCCGCCGCTCCCATCCGCGCTGCCTCATCCAGTCCTTTCCCTTGGGCAAGTCCGCAGATAAAGGCAGCGTCAAAGCTGTCCCCCGCGCCTGTCGCATCCACCTGTTTGACCGGATAAACCCCCATCTCCAGCGCCAGTCCTTTTTTTGTATATATTTTAGAACCTTTCGAACCATTCTTCAAAACAAGGATTTCCAGGTTTTCATTTTCAAAAACCGCCTTAACAGCCTCTTCGATATCTTCCTTTCCCGCCAGCATTTTCAGTTCCTGCACGCCCGGCATAAAAATATGGCAGTTTCCAAATGCCTCCCGTACCATGTCAAGAGCTTTCGGATCGCGCATCAATTCAAGCCTCACATTCGGGTCAAAGCTGATCTTAACCCCTTTCTTTTGAAATAGATCCATTGCTTTCAGGATTTCCTTCCCGAATTCCATGGATGCCATCAGGGAACAGCCCATCACATGGAAATACTCCACATCCTCCATCCCGTCCAGGTTTTTCGGGGCTTTCGGCTCCACAGCAGGGGTATGGTCCATATGGAAAATAAACCTTCTGTCCCCGTTCGCATAATAGGTGACAAAAGCAACTCCTGTAGACCCCTGACTGCTTTTTTGTATCCAACGGCAGTCCACGCCGTCCTTTGCCAGCCGGTCCGTAATGTTTTTACCGAAGTCATCGTCCCCCACCCCTGCAATAATGCCGCTGGAGCAGCCGAGCCTGGCCGCCGTGCTGATAAAAATCCCCGGCGCGCCGCTGGGAAAAGGTCCTTTGAAATCGCCCGTTTCATATAGTTCCATCCCTTCGCGGGGACGCATAATCTCGCAAAGCAATTCCCCCATCGTCATAATCTTTGGCATTTCATTTCCTCCCCCTGCCTCACTCAGGAAAAAATTCTCGCAATGTCGTTAAATAAAACAAACACCATTAATATCATTAAAGCCGCCATTCCTGCCAGATGAACCATTCCTTCTTTTTCAGGCGGAATCGGCTTCCCTCTCGCCGCTTCGATCAAAAGAAAAACAAGGCGTCCCCCGTCCAGTGCGGGAACCGGCAGCAAATTCAAAATGCCCAAATTCACAGACAGCAAAACCGCAATATTCATCATGGAAAGGATCACGCTGCTCATGCCATAAGGCTTCGCTTCTTCATAAGTATCCCCTACCAGCTGGGCAATGCCCACCGGCCCTGCCACGTCGTCTTTCGTCACCTTGCCTGAAAAAAGCATGCCCAGGCTTTTAAAGGTAGAACTTACCCAATATTCCAGTTTGTAAAAACCGTGCTGGAAGACTTCCAGCCCCCGGCATTTAAAATATTCGCTGACACCAGCAAAGCCCATATAATACCGCCCTGCCCCGCTGTCATAAATCGGAGTAATGGTTACGCTTCTTTTTTCCCCGTCCCGAAGATACTCCACCTCCATATCTTCTCCCCGGTTCAATGCAGAAATCAAAAACACCTGGTCTCCTAAATGGATCCTCTCTCCGTTTATTTTTGTAATTGTATCGCCGCTTTGCATCCCGGCTGCCTCTGCAGCGCTGCCCGGAAGCACGTTTTGGATGACCGGGCGGTTGGAGCCGTCGAAAGCCACTACAATCAAAGTAAGAATATAGGCCAACAGCAGATTAAACAAAGGCCCTGCCACCACGGCCGATATCCGCGCCCATACGCTCGCCGACAAAAAAGATCCTTCCCCGGGTTCTCCTTCTTTCGCATCCAGCCCGTCCTCGCCTTCAAACATGCAAGCCCCGCCGATGGGCAGCAGCTTCAGGCTGTATTTCGTTTCCCCTTTCTGAAAATGGAACAACGTCGGCCCCATGCCGACCGCAAACTCCACCACATGTATCCCGTTGATCTTCGCCAGCAGAAAATGGCCGAATTCATGAGAAATTACGATCAGCCCAAATATTAATATGAATAATAGAATCGTCACAATCAATTTATCACCTGCTCTATGAATTCATGCGTCTCCCGTTCCGCCCGGAGAATTTCTTCCACTCCCGGCGCTTCGATCCTCCCGTGTCTTTCCATGGATGCCTCTATCAGTTCCGGAATCTGCATGAATCCTATCTTTCTTTCCAAAAATAAGTTTACTGCTTTTTCATTGGCGGCATTATATACTGTAGGCATGCTGCCGCCCTGCCTTGCCGCATCGAAAGCCAGTTTTAAGCCCGTAAAGGTTTCCGGGTCCGGCTTTTCAAAAGTAAGCGTACCCAGCTGGAAAAAATCTACTCTTTTCCCTTCCAGGGGCCTTCTGTCCGGGTAAAACAGCGCATAGGCAATCGGAAGCTTCATATCCGGCATTCCAAGCTGCGCCATGACCGCCCCGTCCTCGTATTCCACCATGGAATGGATAATGCTCTGGGGATGCACCACCACTTCTATCCTGTCCAGATCCACGCCGAACAGCCATTTCGCTTCCATGACTTCCAGTCCTTTGTTTACCATTGTAGCAGAATCTACCGTAATTTTCCTTCCCATCGCCCAATTCGGGTGCTTTAAGGCATCTTCTACTTTCATTTTTTTCAGTTCTTCACGGCTCTTCCCCCGGAACGGCCCGCCGGAAGCGGTCAACAGGATCTTCTGTACTCTCTTCTTATTTTCCCCGTTCATGGATTGAAAGACAGCGCTGTGTTCGCTGTCCACAGGCAGGATCGGCACTCCCTTTCTCTCTGCCAGCGGCATGATAATATGCCCTGCTGTCACCAGAGTCTCTTTATTGGCCAGGGCGATCGTTTTCCCGTTTTCAATGGCCGCAATCGTCGGCCTGATGCCGATCATCCCCACGATCGCTGTCACCAATACTTCCATTTCCTCCATAACCGCGATCTCCAGAAGGCCTTCCATCCCGCAAAGGACTTTGACATCCATATCTGCCACTCTCTCTTTCAGATCCTTATATGCCTTTTCGTCCCACAGAGCCGCCAGTTTAGGCGAGAATTCGCGGATCTGCTGTTCCATTTTCTCTACGCTGCTTCCCGCCGCCAGAGCCACTACTTCCAGATCCTCATTCTGCCGTACAATCTCCAGAGTCTGGGTTCCGATCGATCCCGTAGAGCCTAACACCGCTATTTTTTTCATCCATGCCTCCATCTTATCTGTTTTTTGTGATCTTTCCGTGATTTTTATCTTCTATTTTATGAAAAGGAGAGCCAGCCCATATATCATCGGAGCGGTAAAAATCACACTGTCAAAACGATCCATAATCCCTCCGTGTCCGGGAATGAGATGTCCGTAATCTTTTATATTATGATTTCTCTTGATCGCCGAAGCCGCCAGATCCCCGATCTGGGAAATCATCGCGCCGATTCCGCCAATCAGGGCAAATATCCAAGTGATCTGCTGTCCTGAAACCACGCCCTCCACAATAAAATATCCGTAAAGCCCCCCTGCCAGCGCCGCGCCAGCCACGCCTCCTACTGCTCCTTCTATGGATTTTTTCGGGCTTAATTTGGGGGTCATCTTATGTTTTCCAATCAGAATTCCTGTCAGATAAGCAAAGGTATCGCAAACCCAGGAACTGATGAAGATCATCCATACCAGATAAATGCCATATTGGAGTTCCCTTGTCTGATAAATAAAAGAAAACATCACTGGCGCATAGGCAAAGCTGAAAAAAGCAGCCATCACCTGGGATGCTTCATATTGGGGAAAAGTAAACACATAGACGAACATAAAGCCGATCATCACGAATAAAATAGAAAGCATCTGCGCCGCCTGGGAACTGGTAAATACAACGATGCCGTAGTAAGCCAGTATGCCGATATATCCCGCCGCCTCCAAGGCATTTATTTTTTTCCCTTCCTTGCCGTCCAAAGAGCCGCCGTTGCATGCCTTGCTCAGTTCGCGGTACGCTGCCAGCGATATCAATAAAAGCACGGCCGCCAGTAAATAACCTCCCTGCAGCAACGTAACCAGCGCGATAATCACCAGCACAATGCTGCTGAGTAAACGAGTGAAAAACATCTGTCCTTCCTCCTAATCATTTTTTACCAAGCCATACCTTCTATCCCTCTTATTATATGCTTCTATGGCTTTTATCAATTCTTCTTTTGAAAAATCCGGCCAGTGTACCGGCGTAAAATAAAACTCCGTATAAGCGAGCTGCCAAGGAAGAAAATTGGATATGCGCTGCTCATTACACGTACGGATCAAAAGATCGGGATCGGGCAAGCCGCGCGTATCAAGCATGCCGCCAAACATTTCTTCCGTAATTTCTTCTTTTTTTATTCTGCCTTGCTCCGCCAGCTCCGCTATCTGTCTGGCCGCCCGCACGATTTCATCCCTTCCGCCGTAATTTAAAGCAATCTGGAAATGCAGGCCGTCATTATTCCGTGTGGCATCTTCCAATTCGGCGATCTTCGCCCTGATGTCCTCATCCAGTCCTGCCTTGTCTCCCAATATCCTGACGCACATCCTGTTCTTTTCTGCCGTTTTTAAACAAGTCTTTAAATAGTTGCGCAGCAGCTTCATCAAAGCATTCACCTCATCTTCCGGCCGGTTCCAGTTTTCCGTGGAAAATGCATACACCGTCAAATACTGTATCCCCATTCGGTAAGCCTCTTCGCAGATAATCTCTACCGTTTTCGCTCCTTGCACATGCCCGTAATTCCTCGGCATCCCCTTTTTTTTCGCCCATCTTCCGTTTCCGTCCAAAATGATTGCCACATGGTTTGGAATATTCATATTGTCCAGCATTTTGCCATCCATATCCTCTCTTCCCCTTGCTTTGGCATAGCCTGTCTTTACTTATAAAAGGGACAATTCGATACGGCGTATCATCCGATACGCTTATATCGCCTGTCCCTGACTTCCCTATCCTTTATACCGTAAGGATTTCCTTTGATTTTTCCTCCACCAGTTTATCGATCTCCTTGATAAACTTATCGGTCATTTTCTGCAAGTCTTCCCCTAACTGCTTGATCTGGTCTTCCGAAACGTCTTCCTTAGCCAGCTTTTTGAAAGCATCATTTCCATCCCTGCGGATATTGCGGACAGCAACCTTGCTCTCTTCCCCTTTTTTCTTCACTTCTTTGACCAGATCCTTCCTGCGTTCCTCGGTAAGTTCAGGAAATACAAGACGGATAATGGAGCCGTCGTTGGAAGGGGTAATCCCGACATCGGAAGCCATGATCGCCTTTTCGATCTCTTTAATCAGCGATTTTTCCCAAGGGGCGATCTGTATCATTCTCGCTTCCGGCACTGTAATATTCCCTACCTGCTGGATCGGGGTCGGTGTCCCGTAATAATTCACACGGATTTTATCCAGTACATGGGGGTTGGCCCTTCCTGCACGAATTGTCGCATAATCCGAAGCCAGATAATCAATCGCCTTTTTCATTTTTTCATCATATACTTTTAATCTTTCATCCATAATACCAATAACCATTCCTTCCGTAATTTTTCTTAAACCGTCACTTTCGTTCCACTAAACGTTCCTTTTACTGCGTTGACAATGCTGTTTTCCCCGCCAAGGCCGAACACCCACATCGGCATCTTATTTTCCCTCGCCATAATGGATGCCGTCATATCCACGACCTGAAGGTTTTTCTCGATCACTTCGTCAATCGAAACCTCGTCGTACTTCCTTGCCTCCGGATTCGTCCTTGGATCCGCGTCATAGACTCCGTCCACCGCCTTTGCCAGAAGGATAACATCCGCATCCACTTCCACCGCGCGAAGAACCACTCCCGTATCCGTAGAAAAATAAGGATGGCCGGTTCCTCCTGCGAAAAATACGACTTTCCCCTGTCCGAAATATTTATTCGCCTTATCCTTGCTGAAAAGCTTTGTAAAGGAACCGCAGACAAACGGGGTAAGAATCTCCGTTTCCATGCCCGACGAGCGGAATATCTCCGACACATAAATACAATTCATCACCGTTGCCAGCATACCGATCTGATCCGCCTTCGTCCTGTCGATATTCTCGCTGGAACGGCCGCGCCAGAAATTGCCCCCGCCGATCACGATACCGATCTGCGTATCCTTTGTCAATTCCTTTACTTGTAATGCGACCTTGCGCACTGTTTCCTCGTCAAAACCTGTTTTCTTGCTGCCCGCCAGCGCTTCCCCGCTGAGTTTCAACAACATTCTCCGCATATGAATAACCATGCCTTTCTCTCAACCTGCGACTCGTCTATATCCAAAACACGCGCATTCCTTTTATAAACTCTCAATACAAACGATCGCCTTTTCATATCTGTCCTGGAATTCTTTCAGTTCCTCCTGCAACCCCGCCATCTCGTTAGCACGCAGTTTTTCCACCATAGGAACCAATATCTGTAGAGCCCCGTCCACCCCGAGGTTGGACATGACTCCTTTTAATGTATGGCCGCTGCGGAACGCCGCCTCGCAGTCCTCCTTTTCCACTGCCTCTATAAAAGCCTTATAATTCTGGTCAGCCGGGAGTTTTTTCAGGAATTTGAAATATAACGTTTCATTCCCCATAAAACGCTGTAATGTTGTGTCTACATCGAATCCGCATTCCACTAACTTATCTTTCAGTTCCTTATCCATAGCCCATTTCCTTCCCTTCTTATTCATTACCCTTTTTCTATATAATTTTTATTCCTGCAATTAAGCGTACTATAATAACATTTCCTTGTCAATATTTTAAATAAGTATGACGAAGAAATCAACTTTTGGAATAACATATTTATGAAAATCACTTGTTCTATGAGATTCTTTAGATAAATTAGAAATTTAAGAAAAAACTCCGAAAAAGAAAAATATATCAAAAAATAAAGTTGTCATGGACGGACTTAACGAGCCAGCTTATTAATTCTAAAGATTTCTTCTATCGCATCCATACCGTCTTGAAGCCTTGCAAATTTCTTGTTAGCGTTCAATTCAAATGCTTTCTGTGCCAGCTGCACTTCTGTTACTTGCCCTGACATTTTATTTTGTTTGATTTCCATGATATCCAGCCTGTTTTCCACCTTATCCAGCCTGTTATCGATTTTATCCAGCCTGTCTATAATTTTACCAAACATTTCCCTGCTTTCCATATCCATATCGCCGCTGCCTCCTTCCCAGATTTATTCAAACACTCAATGAAAATTATTTGTTTATTATAGCATAACAGAGCAGTGAAGTCTATAAAAAACCAATTTATATTATTGAAAAAGAGGACGGCCGCAGCCATCCTCTTTTTTATCAAATACATCTTCCAAATTCAATTATTCAGCGATATCTGCATACATGAAGTACCAGTATCCATAAGGTGAATGCCAGGAGCCTGTGATCTTATCGCTCTGCAGCCAGAAATCGTTGTAGTAAGCGATCGGAACACATGCTGTTTCACTCATCAGAATATCTTCTGCTGTATGAAGAGCTTCGGAACGTTCTGCAGCATCCAGCGTAGTCCTGGAAGTATCCATAGCTGCATCGTATTCTGCATTGCTGAACTTACCATCGTTATTGCCGTTTGTAGAATAAAGCAGGTCTAACACGTTGGAAGGATCGCTGTAATCGCCAACCCATCCGTTACGAGCCACGTCATATTCGCCGTTACGACGCATAGGCGTGAAGCTGGACCATTCTACGATATTCACCTGAAGGTCGATGCCGAGTTCTGCCCATGCCTGCTGCAAATACTCAGCTACTACTTTATGGTATCCTGCATCGTTCGTTGTGTATGAAATAGCCGGGAAGCCTTCTCCGTTCGGATATCCTGCTTCTTCCAACAGCGCTTTTGCTTTTTCCAGATTGCCTTCGAAATCTGCGGTATCGATATAAGGAGCTCCTCCGTTCGCTTTATCTATAAACGGCGCGCCGTCCGTATCAATCCAGCCGGGACCCATGAAGTTGCTTGCCGGGGAATAAGTTCCCTGCATCAATGTATTTGCAACATACTCGCGGTCGATCGCAAGGCTGAGAGCCTGGCGTACTTTTGCATCGCTAAAAGCATCCCTGTTCAGGTTCAGGCTGATATAGTATGTGCCGATAATCGGATCTACAAAGAAATCAGCATTGCCTTCCAAGCTCGGAATTTCTTCCGTGGGAACATCTTTAATCATCAGGACTTCGCCTGTCTGATATGCGCTGTAAGCAGCGTTAGAATCTTCAATCAATGCAAACTGAATACCATCCAGTTTAATTGCGTCCGCATTCCAGTAGTTCGGGTTCTTGCTGAACAGAATATGGGAACCAGGCACCCACTCTGTCATATAGAAAGGTCCGTTAGAAACATAAGTTTCCGGCGCGGTTGCCCATGCATCGCCGTTTGCTTCTACTGTCCCCTGCTGTACCGGGCTCAAAGTAGCGAATGCTGCAAGGCTTCCGAAATAAGAACAAGGAGCGTTCAGTGTAACAACCAATGTCAGGTCATCCTGTGCCACTACCTGCAAAGCGTCCAGATTTCCGCCGATCGCATCTTCATAACCTACTACCATGCTGAGAACTGTCTCTGCATAAGGAGCTGCTACCATAGGATCGCACACTCTCTTCCAGCTATATACAAAATCATTTGCCGTCAGCGGGCTGCCATCGGACCATTTCAATCCTTCTCTTAAATGGAATGTCCATGTAAGGCCATCCTCTGAAGTTTCCCAGCTTTCTGCCTGTCCAGGAGCCAGCTGCCCATCCTGATCCACGATCAGAAGGCATTCAAATGCATGAAGCAGCATATTACCGCCGTCTACCGCGCTGTTCAGTGCGGGGTCGATCGTTTCAGGGTCAGGTCCGATCTGTACTTTCAGAATCTTGCTGCCGTCGGATGCTGCAGGAGCTTCCGCTGCATTGTCTGCTGCAGGAGTTTCTGCTTCCGCTTCTGCGCCGTCATCTGCCGCAGGAGCTTCTGCTGCCGGTTCCTGCGCCGGGCTGTCACTGCCTGAACCGCAGGCAGCCAGGCTAACTGTCATAGCCGCAGCCATTAAGAGTGCAATAACTCTCTTTTTCATAGTTTTTCCTCCTCTTTTAATAAGAATGTTAAATTGTTTATAAACATTACTCCTACCATAGCAATCATGCAATTATAAAATTGTTCCGCCATGGTATTTGTAATTGTCTATCCAGCTCATGCAATGCCTACCGGCACTGTTCATAATGGTGGCATGCCACATAATGGCCGCTCGATACTTCTCTCCACTCCGGCACTTCTGCCGCGCATCTCTCATCCGCATACGGGCATCTCGTTCTGAAACGGCATCCGGAAGGCGGATTCAGCGGACTGGGGACATCCCCTTCCAAAACAATACGCTTGCTTTCCTTCGCCACCTTCGGATCTGCAATAGGAATGGCGGAAATCAGGCTTTTCGTATAAGGATGGAGGCTTCTTGTTGTCAGCTCATAGCTGTCTGCCAGCTCCACCAGCCTCCCCAGATACATCACTCCGATCCTGTTGGATATATGCTTTACCACCGAAAGATCATGGGCAATAAACAAATAGGTAAGCCCCATTTCTTCCTGCAAATCCTCAAACATATTGATCACCTGCGCCTGAATGGAAACATCCAGCGCGGAAATGGGTTCATCGCAGACGATAAACTCCGGATTGACCGCCAGCGCCCTGGCAATGCCGACCCTCTGCCTCTGCCCGCCCGAAAATTCGTGGGGATACCGATTGGCATGTTCGGAGTTCAGCCCCACCCTGCGAAGCATCTCTATAATAATATCATATCGTTCCTGTTTGTTAGCTGCCAGTTTATGGACATCAATCGCTTCCCCTACAATATCCCCTACCGTCATACGGGGATCCAGGCTTGCATATGGATCCTGGAAAACAATCTGCATTTTCTTCCGATATGGCAGCATATCCACTGAAACCTTGTTTTCCACATCAAAAATAACATTTCCGTCATACGTAAACTTTCCGCCAGTCGGCTCATACAATCTTAAAATTGTACGCCCCGTCGTCGTTTTTCCACAGCCTGATTCCCCTACGAGTCCGAGCGTCTCCCCTCTTTCGATATAAAAGGAAACATCATCCACTGCTTGTATATATTTTTTCTTTTTGCCATAACCGCCGGCCGGGAAATATTGGCGTAAATGCTCTATCTGTACTAATCTGTCACTCATTTGCCGCTCCTCCTTCCATCTCCGCTTTCTGGTTCAGCCAGCATTGTGTATAATGGGTATCGCTGAACGTTGTCACCGGAGGCATTTCCCTGAGGCATATTTTCATACATTTGTCGCAGCGCGGCGCAAACGGACATCCCTTGGGGGGATTCAGCATATCCACCGGGGTGCCTTCGATCGGTACAAGCCGCTCATGCTCCTTCGTATCCAGTCTGGGAATACTGCGTATCAGCCCCTTCGTATACTCATGCTTCGGCCGATAGAAGATATCTTCCGCCGTACCATATTCCACGATCCGGCCCGCATACATAACCGCGATCTTCTCGCACATATTCGCCACGACCCCCAGGTCATGGGTAATCATAATAATCGCCATGCCCAGTTTGTCTTTCAATTCCATCATCAGTTCCAGAATCTGCGCCTGGATTGTCACGTCCAAGGCAGTCGTAGGCTCATCAGCAATCAACAGCTTCGGCTCGCAGGCCAAAGCAATCGCTATCATCACACGCTGGCGCATACCGCCCGACAGCTCGTGGGGATATTGCTTCAGCCTTTTTTCCGGCTCATTAATGCCTACCAGCTCCAGCAATTCCTTTGCTCTTTCCCTGGCCTCGTTTTTCTTTTTATCCGTATGAAGCAAAATCACTTCTTCTATCTGGTTCCCGATCGTATAGACGGGATTCAAACTTGTCATCGGATCTTGGAAAATAATGGATATTTCATTTCCCCGTATCTTCCGCATTTCTTTTTCCGTCATTGTTTCAATTTCATGCCCGTTGAACCAGAGGTTGCCGCCCAAAAGCTTGCCCGGATGCGCCGTCAAGCCCATCAGGCTGTATGCAGTCACCGATTTGCCGGAACCGCTTTCCCCGACGATGCCGAGCACCTCGCCTTCATCCAGCATAATAGAAACATCATTCAATGCCTTTACTTCTCCCGCAGGGGTAAAGAAAGAAAGACGTTCATTCTTTATATCTACTAATTTTCTGACATTTTTTTCTTCTGCCATCTTTCTACGCTGCCTTTCCTAATTTTTTAACTTAGGGTCAAACGCATCCCTCAGGCCGTCTCCCAACAGGTTAAAACTTAAAATAATCAAACTGATCAAAGCCGCCGGAATGAACAACAGATAAGGATATGTATTCAAACCGTTGATCGCCTCGCTCGCCAGACTCCCGAGAGATGGAAGCGGAACCGCAACTCCCAAGCCAAGGAAACTCAGAAAACTCTCGGTAAAAATGGAAGACGGTATCTGGAGCGTCGTCGTAACGATTAAGGTTCCGATACAGTTTGTCAATAAATGCTTTTTAATAATTTTGCCATTGCCTACGCCCAGCGCTCTCGCCGCCGTCACATATTCGCTTTCCTTGAGCATAAGCACCTGGCTCCTTACCATTCTCGCCATACCTACCCAGTACAGCAGCGCGAAGACGATAAAAATACTGATCAGATTTTCCCCGACAGTTCTTATCCAGCCGAATCCTGGAAGGCTCGTCAGCGTCGCCAAAGGCGCTTTCAACGCAAAAGACAAAAGCACGATCAGCAGAATATCCGGTATCGTATATATAATATCCACAATACGCATCATGACCAGGTCCACCCATCCGCCGAAAAATGCCGCGATGGAACCATAAGTAGAACCGATTACCAGAATGATCACTGTAGCAATCAACCCGACTAACAAGGATATCCTGCTTCCCATCATCACGCGGATCGCATAATCCCTTCCCAGCTTATCCGTTCCAAAAATATGGGGAAACACTTTTTCCCCTGCCTCTATAGCTTCCAGCTCTTGTTCGGAATACTGCATCGGTGCCAGATTATTCGCCCCTTTGATCTGCTCCTTATAAGAATAAGGATAAAAAGAAGGTACGATAAAGGAAAATATCATTACAATCAGAATAACTACCGAACTCACCATCGCCACTTTATTTTTCACCAGACGGCGGAAGCCGTCCTTCCAGAAGCTTACGCTCTCTCGCATAATGACAAGGCTTTCCTTCTCCTCCTCGCTGGCCGGCAGGAAATCTTCCGGATTAAGTTTTAATTGAAAACTAATTGGATTCTGTTTCATTCTCTTCTTCTCTCTTCCTTACTTTAATTTGATTCTGGGGTCTACGATCTTATAAACAATATCAACGATCACATTCATGACAACGATCAATGTCGCAAGGAAAATCGTTGTTCCCATAATCACCGTATAATCGCGGCTGGTGATCGAGCCGATAAACTCGCCGCCAAGCCCCGGGATTGTAAATATCTTTTCTACAACAAAGCTTCCTGACAAAGTATAAGCCAGCATGGGACCTACATAGGTAATAACCGGAAGAACCGCATTCCTGAGCGCATGCTTGAATATGCTGACTACCTGTGACAAGCCTTTCGCTTTTGCGGTCCGCATATAATCCTGCCCGAGCACATCGAGCATAGATGACCTTGTCAGCCTCATAATATACGCCGTCGGATAAAACGCAAGCGCGATTACTGGCATGATGTAATGCTTCCAGGAAGTGAGCCCCAACGTCGGCAGGATTCTTAATTTAACGCCGAAGAAATACATCAGCACGGTACAAATTACGAAGCTCGGCACCGCGATCCCGCAGGTTGCCACAACGCTGATAAAACTATCTATGAATTTTCCTCTTCGGATAGCGGCGATACATCCCAGCGGAATGCCGATACACAGGGCAACCAATACGGAGATCCCGCCCACCCTTGCTGAAACGGGGAATTTTGTTTGTATAATAGACATTACGGTACGGCCCCTCTGTTTCAGGCTGTCACCGAAATCACCATGAAGCGCGTCTGTCAGATATGTAATATATTGTTGGAACAAAGGTTTGTCCAAGCCGTATTTTGCCTCCAGCGCTGCCTGTGCCTGCGGGCTGATCGCCTTTTCTGAAAGGAACGGACCTCCCGGCACCATATTCATTAGAAAGAAGGTAATGGTAGCCACCGCCCAGATTGTTACGACTGCCAGACCAATTCGTTTTGCAATATACTTTAACATATTTTCAGCTCCTCTTATGCTTATGTTCCTAATAACACGATCCATATTTTATCAAAAACCACGTTGCTTTGTCAATTCCATTTTGTATTATTGCTTGACGTTAAATTATTCATTTTTTAACAATATATTACATTTCATTGCATGAATATTCTTTGTCCCTTTACTTTGATAAATTATTTGTATATTTATTATAAATATA
>OFHO01000214.1_pt1 | contig 57801 bp, 54 predicted proteins | sample 1521531 | NCBI WGS metagenome assembly OFHO01 (sample SAMEA3504124, study PRJEB24116) | mouse gut metagenome | biome: mouse gut; feature: mouse-associated habitat; material: faeces | place: Denmark | collected 2011
GTGTATGCCATATGCTCCGCAGCCTTTGCCGGGCGGCATGGCCGGACAGATTTTTGGATGCCCGAATCTTTGGTTCATCTTTGATCCCGCGTGCAATGAGATAAGTGGCGTGCTTGCAGCGTGTTGATTCATTAAAATGGTTCTAAAAAGAAGTGGTATTTGAGGATAAAAAGCGGAGGAATTTGTCCGCCGAGTAGTTTATGATAAGTTCTTTAGGGAAATTAATTTCCTGGATCAGGGCGAGCGCGTGGGTGAAGTCTCCGATATGGGCGCGGCCGTGGCTGTCGCTGGAAAGGAGTATCGGGTAATGGTATTTCCGACAAAGTTCCAGTATGGCGCGGTCGTTTTCTTTTGTCTGGCTGGAATTCCCGCGATAACTGTCAGGAGCCAGGGAGCTGTTGTTGATTTCCAAAAGGACGCGGCAGTCCATGGCGGCTTCCATAAGGCGGTGGTAATTGACCGGATATTTGGTGTCGTCGGGGTGGGCGATAATGCGGATGTATGGATTTTCTATGGCATGGATATAGGCTTCTGTATTTTCTTGCACGGTGCCTGGGGAAAGGCAGGGGAGGTGCATGCCGGCCATGCAGTAGTCTAATTTTTCCATGATCTCACGGGGCAGGTCCAGGCTGCCGGAGAGGTCTGTGATATTGGCTTCCGCGCCGTATAATACATGGATGCCCATGCGGCGGCTGGGGGCCAGGGACTGGCTCCTGAAATAAGAAAGCGTACAGGAATGGGGGATGGCCGGTCCGTGTTCGCTGATCCCGAGCAGCTTGATTCCTGATTGTGCCGCGCATCTTGCCATGTCCGTGATGGTGTCATGGGTATAATGCCCGCTGGATACGGTATGGGTATGTACATCTAATTCATATGGAAACATGGAATTCCTCCCGCTGATGATTAGTGTGAAAAAACAAAAATCAAAATCATTGCAATATTATAATAGCATAAAAACAACATAAAAACAATAAAAAATATGTTGGATTGATTGACTTTTGAGAAAAACATGCTTATAATAAAACATAAGTTATAAAATAACTTGGGTTATTTGTGGTGAAGAGCGGCGGAAGGAGAGGGATTATGGGATTGTATCAATATGAGATTACTGATATAAAGAAAACGGCAAGGATTGACAGGCTGATTGCTAATTTGTTTGCCAAAATGCCGGAGATTGAATCGGCCAGGGCCAGGCTGGTTACGGAATCTTACAAAGAGACGGAAAATGAGCCGATGATTATACGCCGGGCAAAGGCGTTTGCCCATATTTTGGAAAATATTCCTATAATTATAAGGGATGAAGAACTGGTGGTCGGGAGCAGTACGATTGCCCCTAGGGGATGCCAGACATATCCGGAATTTTCTTATGAATGGCTGGAGGCGGAGTTCGATACGGTGGCCGGGCGCAGCGCCGATCCTTTTTACATATCGGAAGAAGCAAAACGCGAGATCAGGGAGGCGGACCGCTATTGGAAGGGCAAGACGACCAGCGAGCTTGCGACCGCTTATATGGAGCCGGAGACATTGACTGCCATGGAACACAATATGTTTACGCCAGGGAATTACTTTTATAATGGCGTGGGCCATGTGACGGTGCGGTATGAAAAGGTGCTGGCGATCGGTTATGAAGGAATCCGGGCAGAGGCGGAAAAGCTTCTGGCAGAGAGTGATTTCGGCGATGGGGACTACGCAAGGAAGGCGCGTTTTCTGCAGGCTGTTGTGATAAGCTGCAATGCGGCCATTACCTATGCCCGCCGTTATGCGAAGCTGGCAAAAGAGATGGCGGAACAGTGCAACGATGCGGCAAGGCGGGCGGAGCTTTTGCAGATCGGGGAAAACTGTGAAAAAGTGCCGGCGAAGGGGGCGGAGTCTTTTTATGAGGCATGCCAGTCCTTCTGGTTCGTGCAGCAGCTTTTACAGCTGGAGTCCAGCGGGCATTCCATTTCTCCAGGACGTTTTGACCAATATATGTATCCCTATTATGAAGCGGACAGGAAGAAAGGGACATTGAGCAAGGAGTTCGCACAGGAACTGCTCGACTGTATCTGGGTGAAATTAAATGATTTGAATAAATGCAGGGATGCGGCTTCTGCGGAAGGGTTTGCGGGCTACAGCCTGTTCCAGAACCTGATCGCGGGCGGCCAGAACGGCGATGGCGTGGATGTAACCAACGATCTGTCTTTTATGACGATCCAGGCAACGATGCATGTACAGCTGCCCCAGCCCTCTTTCTCGGTAAGAGTCTGGAACGGCACGCCCCATGAATTCCTGGTAAAGGCGGCGGAGCTGACAAGGACGGGAGTCGGGCTTCCGGCCTATTATAACGATGAAGTGATTATTCCGGCGCTGGTAAACCGGGGGCTTACTCTGAAGGATGCCAGGGAATACAACATCATCGGCTGCGTGGAACCCCAGAAAGCCGGCAAGACGGAGGGCTGGCATGATGCGGCGTTCTTCAATATGTGCCGCCCGATGGAGCTGGTATTTTCTCAGGGCAGGGACAAGGGTACACAAGTGGGCGTTGTCACCAAGCCGGTGGAAGAAATGAAAGACTTTGAAGAATTTTATGATGCCTATAAAGCGCAGATGAATTACATGATCAAGCTGCTCGTGAACGCGGATAATGCCATCGATGTGGCGCATGCCGAAAGGTGTCCCCTGCCGTTCCTTTCCTGCATGGTGGATGACTGCATGAAGCGGGGGCTTTCCGTACAGGAAGGCGGAGCGGTATACAACTTCACCGGCCCGCAGGGATTCGGGGTAGCCAATATGGCGGATGCACTCTACGCGGTAAAGACGCTTGTGTTTGACGAGCATAAGGCGACTTTGAAGGAGTTTAAAGAGGCGCTGGCCACGAACTACGGCAAAGGGCTGACAAAGGAAATGGTCGGGGATATGACGACGCAGATCGCCATGAGCCTGAAAGCAGCCGGACAGGAGATCGGGGAAAAAGAAATCGCCGCGATCATGAAGACAGTGGTCGAGACTTCCGAAATGCCGTCGGTAAAGGAGAACGGGGAACGGCTGTTAAAATTGATCGACCAAGTGCCGAAATTCGGCAACGATATCCCTGAAGTGGATGCTTTTGCAAGGGATGTGGCATACACCTATACGAGGCCTCTGCAGGAATACAAAAATCCGAGGGGCGGCATTTTCCAGGCGGGGTTATACCCGGTTTCGGCCAATGTGCCGTTAGGAGCCCAGACAGGAGCTACGCCGGATGGAAGGCTGGCTGGCACGCCGGTAGCGGACGGGGTATCGCCCTCAGCGGGCAAGGATGTCAACGGCCCTACGGCGGCGGCGAACTCCGTGGCAAGGCTGGATCATTATATCGCTTCTAATGGAACACTGTTTAACCAGAAATTCCATCCGTCGGCTTTGAGCGGGAGGGAAGGCCTGGAGAAATTCGTTGCGCTGATCCGTGCATATTTTGACCAGAAAGGAAGCCATATGCAGTTTAACGTAGTCAGCCGGGAAACGCTGCTGGATGCGCAGAAGAACCCCGAAAAATATAAGCACCTGGTGGTGAGGGTGGCTGGATACAGCGCATTATTTACCACTTTGTCCCGTTCCCTGCAGGATGACATTATTAACAGGACGGAACAGGGCTTCGGCGCATAAGCGGAAAGGAAAGAGGATGGAAGCTTACAGGCAGACGAAAGGACGTATATTTGATATTCAGAAATTTTCGATCCATGACGGGGACGGCATCCGTACCATCGTATTCCTGAAGGGCTGTGTGCTTCGCTGCAGATGGTGCTGTAATCCCGAGTCGCAGGAGTATCCGATTCAGAAGATGATCGTGGCGGGAGAAGAGAAGATCATTGGAAAAGATGTGACGGTGGACGAGGTCATGAAAACGGTGGAGCAGGACCGGCCTTATTATTACCGCTCCGGCGGCGGGCTGACTTTGTCCGGCGGCGAGAGCCTTTGCCAGCCGGAGTTTGCCAGGGATCTGCTGCGGGCGGCGAAGGAAAGAGGAATCAATACGGCGATGGAAAGCATGGGCTGTGCGAAATATGAGGTGATCGAAAGCATTCTTCCTTATTTGGATCATTATCTGCTGGATATTAAACATATGAATCCGGCAAAGCATAAAGAATTCACGGGGAGAAGCAATGAGCTGATGCTGGAAAATGCCAGGAAGCTTGCAGCTTCGGGACAAACAAGGCTGAGCATACGGATACCGGTCATTCCCACGTTCAATGACAGCGAGGAGGAGATCCGGGCTATCGCCCGTTTTTCGAAGGAACTGCACAATATAGAAAAGATACATCTTCTGCCTTACCATAGGTTAGGGCAGGATAAATACGACGGCCTTGGCAGGGAATATTTGATGAAGGATATCGTTCTGCCTAAGGCGGAACATATGGAGATGTTAAAGCGGGCAGCAGAATCCGAGTCGGGGCTGGTATGTCAGATCGGCGGATAAGAAATGGAGAAGGATATGGGAATGCAGGACAACTTGAGCAAAAGAGCGGATAATTTGTCAACGGAAGGAAAGACGAGGATCGTCCAGGAGCTGGTTCCGGGAAAGCAGATTACGATCGCCCATCTGATCGCCAATCCGGATAAGGTTTTATATGAAAAGCTGGGCCTGGATCCGAGCGTGGATTATTCCAGGTCGGCCATCGGCGTATTGACGATAAGTCCGGCAGAGACGGCAGTGATTGCGGCGGACATCGCGGTAAAAGCGGCGGGCATCGAACTCGGCTTTGTGGACCGATTCAGCGGGACGTTGATCATTACGGGAACTGTCTCCGAGACAGAAGCTTCCCTGAAAGCGGTATTGGAATATACGAAGGAAAAAATGGGATTTGCCGTATGTCCGTTTACCCGTACGTGATGCGGCGGTTTGCAAGGGGTAGTGTGAGAAGAACTTCTAACGCTCATGCCAGAGGGCATTTCGCGAAGAAGTTCTAGACTTGCTTTGCAAGTCTTCTCACACAAGAGAATGCCCAGAAAACGGGCATTCTCCGCGCAGATTTGTGTCACTGCACAGCAGCGACATGGGAGTTAGTGTGAAGACTTGCTTTGTAAGTCTTTCTCACACCGAAAAATGCCTGAAAAGCGGCATTTTTCATCAAGATTTGTGGGGTTGGCGTGAAAAAATGAAGAAAATCATTTTAATGGGCAGGAGCGAGAGCGGAAAAACCACTTTGACCCAGGCATTGAAGGGAGAACGGATCGAATATCGCAAGACCCAGTATATTAATTATTTCGATGTGGTAATCGATACCCCGGGGGAATATATACAGACGAAGCAGCTTGGCTATGCGCTGGCGCTCTATGCTTATGAGGCGGACATCGTCGGGCTGCTTTTGGCGGCCACAGAGCCGTATTCGCTGTATCCGCCCAACATTACATGCATGGTGAACCGGGAAGTGGTAGGCATCGTGACGAAGATCAATGAAAAAAATGCCGATCCGAAAAGGGCGGAGCGGTGGCTCAGGATTACCGGGTGCAAAAAAATATTTTTTGTGGATTCGAAAAGGCAGGAAGGGATTCCTGGGATATTGGAATACCTGAAGGAAGAAGGGGATGTAATGCCCTGGGAAAAAGAAGATTAGGAAGTTAGCTTGACAACCGGCGTGGTGTAAACCACGCCGGTTGTGCTTTTCAAAGATATATCATAATTACTATCATAAAAATCCCCAAAAAAATCAACGAAAGTATTTTAGTAAATGGTATAAATTTATGTATATTGTCGGAAAATATTTTCCTAAACAGCAACTATTGAAATACAATTTGTCAAATTGTATACTTTTTACATGAAAAAGGTGAAGGGCATAGGTATGAATATTCAAGAAATCGCAAAGCTGGCAAAAGTTTCGGTGTCAACGGTATCCAAAATTATGAATGGAAAAGATGATGATATCAGCGAGCCGACCAGAAAAAGAGTTTTGAAAATCGTGGAAGAACAAAATTACATTCCATATGCGAAATATAGGATGAGGGAGGGGATGGGGAACTGGCTGGTCGGGCTGGTCATTTCCGGGGAGAACAGATATTACGGGGCATTGGTTGCCATGGTGGAAAAGGCGCTCCAGGAGCGGGGATACCGATTGGTGGTTGATACCGTATGGGGGATGGACCAGGAGGGGCTGGAGGAAGCGGTGGAGCAGCTTTGGAAGCGAGGGGTGATAGGAGTATTGGTAAACGCGGCTTTCGCGGTTTCGCATTTGCCGGAGAACTGCAAAGCGGTATATTTTACGGAAACGGAAGAATTCGACCAGCGTCAGCAGAATACTTTTTATTTTCAAAAATACGAGGCCGGGCGGCTGGCGGCAGAGGCGGTTTTGGAGAAAGGGCATACAAAGGCGGGATGTATCCTGTTGGAAACGGAGCAGGATATTTTGAAAGGAGTGGAAGCTGCATTCAGGGAGCGGCAGCTGCCGGAGGGAAATCTGGTGTATTATCTCGGAAAGGACAGGGAAGATATCCGGGAAAAAGGAACTGCCTTTTGCATGGCAAACGATGTGTCGGCAATGATATGTGGCAATCCGGAAATAGTCGGCATGGCATTGGAGTATGCGGGGAAAACAGGAATCCGGGTTCCGCAGGAGTTGTCCCTTATCTGCCTGGAGGAACAGGATGTGCTGGAATATATGGCAGGAGGGATCGCTTCCGTAAAGTATCCCCTGCAGCAGATGATGACTTCCGCCGTACATCATTTATTACAGATGATTATGGAAAAAAAGGAATGCGAAATCGCGAGGAAATTCCATCCCGGGCTGCAGAAAAGAGGCAGCATCCGAAGGAACGAAGAGGGGCAGAGGGGCGGAAAAATCGTGGTGGTCGGCAGCATGAACGTTGACATTGTGATTGAAGGAGTACGCATTCCGGTAAACGGGGAAACCCATATCGCGGACAATATCCTGATCATGCCGGGCGGGAAGGGAGGAAACCAGGCAGTCGGCGTAGGAAAACTGGGAGGAAGGGCATATATGGTCGGCAGGATCGGAAAGGATGCGGACGGAAAAATGCTTTTTAAAGGATTGACGGATTGCGGAGTCTATATGGACGGAGTGGAATTTGACGACCAGTTATCCAGCGGCCAGGCGTTCGTCCATCTGGACCGGGAAGGGGAAAATACCATTGTCGTGTACCGGGGGGCAAACGGCAGCCTGGACGGGGCGCAGCTGGAACGGCACGGCGAAGTCTTCCAAAATGCGAAATACTGCCTGCTTTCTTCAGAAATATCGATGGAAACGATTCGTGCCGCAAAAAAGCATTGTCGGATAAACCAAACGGAAATGATCTTGAAGCCTTCTGCGCTGGAAGAGATCGAAGAAGACATTCTGGAAGGGATTGATTATCTGGTGCCGAATGAAAAGGAGATGGAACAAATCTGCCCCGGCAGTCTGCCCCTGGAGGAAAAGGCGGACCAGCTGCTGGCAAGCGGGGTAAAAAATGTGATCGTAACTTTGGGCAAACAGGGTTCTTATCTGAAGAACAAAGAGCATTCGATTTACTTTCCCAGCGCGCCCTTTACAGCGATCGATTCCACAGGAGGGGCGGACTCCTTTATCAGCGCCATGGCATTTTCCTTAAGCGAAGGAAACGGATTGATTTATTCCATGATCTATGCCACCTATGCCGCCGGGATTACTGTGACAAGGTACGGCGTGCAGGAGGCGATGCCGGATAAAAAAACAATTGGCATTTATATGGAAGAAATAGAAAGAAAATATAAAGAAATAAAAGAAACCATTGGAAGAAGGGAACAGGAAAAGTGAAAAAGATCGTAGTATTGGGCAGTTTGAATATGGATTTTGTGATTCGCGTGAAAGAGAGGCCGGGAGTTGGGGAAACGGTTCTTGGGGAGAATGTCCGGCTGGTGCCGGGCGGCAAGGGAGCGAATCAGGCTTATGCGGCGGGAAAACTGGGAGGAGCGGTGGCGATGCTGGGGGCGGTAGGAGAGGATGGCTATGGGGAACAGCTCTGCCAGAACCTCCGCAGCGTCCGGGTGGATACGAAGGGGATCCGAAAGCTGGGAAATGTCCCTACCGGCCAGGCTTTTGTTTCTGTTTATGACAGCGGGGACAACTCGATCATTGTGATTCCCGGGGCGAACGGGGAGTTAAGCCGGGAAATGATCGAACAGGAGATGGGATGCATTGATGAATGTGATTATATCGTGATGCAGATGGAGATTCCCCTGGACGTGATACGGTATGTGAAAGAGATGGCGGTCCGCAAGGGGAAAAAGGTAGTGCTGGATCCGGCGCCTGCAGTGGCGGGGCTGGAAGATGAGTTTTGGAAAGGGATCACGATATTAAAGCCAAATGAAACGGAACTGGGGATCCTGACTGGAAAAAGGCCAAAGACACAGGAAGAAATAAAAGATGCGGCGAGAAGCATGGTCGAAAAAGGCGTGGAAACGGTGATCGTCACGCTCGGGGAAAAGGGATGCCTGCTGGTGGATGCCAAAAAGGAAGAATATTTTCCAGTACATAAAGTAAAGATAAAGGATACGACGGCCGCAGGAGACAGCTTTATCGCGGCGCTGGTAGTCGCCCTCTGTGAGGGAAAGACCTATGAGGAAGCGGTGGTATTCGCCCAGCGGGTATCGGCAATTGTTGTAACAAGACAAGGGGCGCAGACATCAATCCCATGGCGGAGAGAGATGGAAGAGGAACAGACGTGGGGGTGAACGATTGAAGATTAGAAAGACGGTATTTTATCCTACGGTAGTGATTATATTAGTATTTCTTGCCTGCTACATGATCAGCCCTCAGAAGGTCAATGCAGTGCTGGAAGAGGTGAACCAGTTTTTCCAACAGGGGTTTGGATGGTTTTATCTGATGGTTTCCCTGTTTTTAGTGGCAGTGTCAGGGATTGTATTGTTTTCCGGGTTTGGAAAGACGAAGATCGGCGGGGAAGGAGCGAAACCGATGCTGTCGACCGGAAGCTGGTTTACGGTGGTGCTTTGCACGACGATCGCGGCCGGGCTGATTTTCTGGGGGGCGTCGGAACCGGTTTACCATCTGATGGAGCCGCCGGAATTCCTTGGCATAGAACCGGGAAGCTATGAGTCTTCCGTGTTTTCCATGGCGACGATGTTTTTGCATTGGACGATTACCCCTTATGCGATTTACAGCGTACCGGCATTGATGTTTGCGGTTGCGGTTTATAACCAGCAGAAAGCGTTCAGTTTTTCTTCCTGCGTATCGGGGGTGCTGCCTTGGGCGGAGAGGCCGTTTAGTTCTTCCGTCATCGATTCCATGTGCGTATTTGCTACGGTTATGGGGATGATCGCTTCCCTCGGGCAGGGGATTTTGAGTATTGCAGGAGGGCTGAGCGAAATAAGCGGGCAGGAAAGCAATCGGATGGTATGGATACTGATCGGGGTTTTGATTGCCATTATATTTACGATATCGGCATGCAGCGGCGTATTAAAGGGGATTAAATGGATTTCCAATATTAACACGGTATTTCTGGTTGCTTTGCTGATGCTGGTATTCGCGGCCGGGCCGACGATGTATATCGTTCAGCTGGCTATGGAATCTTTCGGCGTATATTTGGACAATTTTTTTACAAGAAGCCTGATGATCGGCGCAGGGTCGGGGAGCGGCTGGTCCTATTTCTGGACGATAGCCACCTTTGCCAACTGGATGGCCTGGGCGCCGATTACGGGGATGTTTCTGGGGAAGGTTTCCTACGGGCATTCGGTAAGGAAATTTATTGTGATTAATCTGGGCGCAGGGGCATTGAGTTCCGGCCTTTGGGTCAGCATATTCGGAGGAACGTCCATTTACCAGCAGATGCATGGGACGGATCTGTATGGAAAGATGGGGGTGCAGGGGATGGAAAGCGCGGTGTATGGCATGCTGAGGGCGCTGCCGGCCGGTGGGTGGCTCATACCAGTGCTGGCTGTGACGGTTGTCCTGTCGGTGGTGACGGCAGCGGATTCTACGACGAATGTATTGGGGGATTTGTGTTTTCTTGGCGATGAGAAAGACCGGGGAATGAAGATGGTGAAAATCATATGGGGAGCTTTGATCGGGGGGATGGCGATCTTGCTCATCTGTTCCCAGGGAGTGGCGGGCATCAAAATGATGTCGGTCATCGGGGGGCTTCCGGCGGCAGTGCTTCTGCTGCTTTCCGGCCTCTCTCTTTTAAAAGCAGCCCGGCAGAAAGATATCTTGAGGAAGGAGGGGGAAAAAGAGCAGCGGCAGTGAAAGGGGTATTTTCGGGAGCCGTCCAGGTATCCCGGCGATGCATAAAGAATAAACAAAAAGAGGAGGAACCAGAGATGGAAGAAAGGAAGAAAATACCAGTAGTTATGGATTTTGATACGGGGACGGATGATGCGGTGGCGCTCATTACCGCCCTGCTGCACCGCGATATGCTGGATGTCTGCGCGGTTACGGCGGTGGCAGGGAACGTCCCGCTCGAGGCGACGGCGGCCAATACGCTGAATATCGTGGATGCGCTTGGGCATACGGATATCCCGGTGGCAAAAGGGGCGGACAAGCCGTTAAAGAGAGAGCTGCACTGCGCGATTTCCCATGGAAAGACAGGGCTGGGGGATGTCATTGTGCCGGATTCCGAACGCGGGTTTTATGAAAAGGATGCGGCGGACGCGATCTATGAGGCGGCGCTTGCCCACGAAGGAGAACTGTTCGTGCTGGCTACCGGCCCGCAGACCAATCTGGCGATTGCGATCCAAAGGCACCCGGATATCGTGAAGCTGATCAAACGGGTATATATTATGGGCGGCTGCCTGGTGGGAGGCAATATGACGCAGGCATCCGAATTCAACGCTTATGTGGACCCGGAGGCAATGCAGATCCTTTTCCGAAGCGGCGTGGACGTAGTCATGGTAGGCCTGGACGTTACGCTTCAGACGGAGCTTCCGATCTGGGTAAGGGACAGGGTGGAAGCCGCAGGAACGCCGGAGGCGAAGCTGGCAGTACAGGTGATGGACTTCATGATTAAGAGGAATAAGGAATTCGGTTATGATGTCGCGAACCTGCATGATGTGGTCGCATTCTGCGCCATCGTAAATCCTTCGGTTTTAAAGCTGAAAAGGTATTATGTGGATGTGGAAACGGAGGGAACGATTACGAGGGGAATGACCGTGGCGGATTTTAGGGATGTATGCCCGGATAAAGAAAAAAATGTCACCTGCGCGGAAGATATTGACGTAGAGGGATTTTGGAACTGGTTTGTGGATGTTTTTGAAAAACGCGGCAAAAGGAGATAAAACAGATGGGAAAAGGAAAACAAATGAACAAATGGCTGTTGTTGCTTGTAATCTGTCTGGGAGGAGGAATCATTTATATTTTTCCATATATACAGTATTCCTATTATGACAGTATGATGGCAGAAATGGGGCTTTCCAATGTACAGATGGGGAATTTGATGTCGCTGTACGGGGCGTTGAACCTGATCGGTTATTTCTTCGGGGGCATGGTAGCGGACAAATTCAAGTATAAATATCTGATCACATTTTCCTTGATTGGAACAGGGATTTCCGGCTTTGTCTTCGCATCGGCCCCTCCTTACGGCGTATTGCTGGCAGTTTCGGCATTTTGGTCGATCACTACGGTATTTACCTATTGGCCGGCGATGATGAAAGCGGTAAAATTGCTGGGAAGCCAGGACGAGCAGGGGAAAATGTTCGGCTTCCGGGAAGCGGGTTTTTCGCTGATGTCCCTGATCTTTACATCGGTGGGACTGGCGATTTTTAACCGGACAGGAGAGAAGTTCTCCAATCTTTTGATCTTTTACAGCATCGTCTATATTCTGTGCGGTCTGGCGAGCCTGTTCCTACTGCCAAGCCAGGACGATGCGGAAACGAAGAATGAAAATTCCGTGTTCTATGGCTTGGGATATGTATTGAAATCCCCGAAAGTCTGGGTTGCGGGCGGCGTGATTTTCTTCGCCTATTCCGTAGGCATCACCCTTGGCAAATTCGCGCCATATTTAACGGGCGTGTTCAAGATGAGCGTTTCCGTGGCGGCAATGGTTTCTATTATTAATGAATACGCGATTCCGAATGGAGGCGCGGTTGCGGGCGGCTTGCTGGTAGATAAGGCAAAATCCAGTGCAAAAGTGATTTTGGTCGGATTCATTCTGATGGGCATTCTCCTGACCGGGTTTGTAGCGGTTCCGGGAAAAGCAAGCCTGCTGTATGTGGTCATTACGCTTGGTTTTTCCATTAAGCTGATGCAGTCCGCATTGCGCGGCATCTATTTCGTGCCGGTATCGGAGATCGGTATACCCGATAAATATATCGGAACTGCGATCGGCGTGATCAGCGTCATCGGCTTTTTGCCCGACGCATTCTTGCAGACTGTATGGGGAAGCATTCTGGACAGCCATGAGATAGAGGCCGGATATAAGATGATGTTCAGTACATTGATTGTATTCTGCGTGGTCGGGGCAGTTTTGACCCTGATTCTGAAAAAGATGGTGGACAGCCGGAAAAAGGCAGAGGAATAAAAAGGGAAACCCGGAATGGAAGGAATCTTCCAACCGCTAAAAAGCATATTTCAAAAGATTCGCCGCAGTCTGCCGTGCAAAGGCAGGCTGCGGCGAATGGATTAACAAAGTTCAAATTTCTTTACCATTTGGTTCAATATTTCAGCCTGAGAAGCCAGTTCTTCCGAAGTGGCGGAAGTTTGCTGTGAAGCGGCGGAATTATCCTGGATCCCATGGGCGATTTCTTCGATCCCGATCTGGAGCTGCTTCATGTTTTCTGCCTGGACTGCCGCGTCTGCCGCTGTTTCCTGAATCATTTGATTGACCTGGTTGATAGCGCTTACGGATTCTTTGAGCGAGTCCATGGCATCGGAAGCAATCGCATTTCCTTTGTTGATTTCCCGGATGGAGATTTCGATCAATTCTTTGGTCGTGTTCGCGGCTTTGGAGCTTTCCAGGGCGAGTTTTCCGATTTCATCGGCTACTACGGCAAATCCTTTTCCTGCCTCCCCGGCACGGGCTGCTTCGATGGAAGCGTTCAAAGACAAAAGATTTGTCTGGGATGCGATATCCTCGATCGTCTGGATAATCCCGACGACTTGCTGGGAAGTAGCATGGATTTCGTCCATGGCCTCCATCATCCGTTTCATTTTCTCTTGGTCCTGTTCAACCATGGCAGCAGCCTGCGAAGTTGCTTTGGCGGAAGTTTCCGCGCCAGTCCGGCTGTTGTCTACCTGTTCCGCAACGGTGGTAGTGGTCGCTGTCAGCTGTTCGATGGCGGCAGCCTGTTCTTCCGCGCCTTCTGCCAGAATCTGCGAGGCGGAGGCGAGTTCGGCGGCTCCGACGGAAACCCGTTCCGAACTTTCGTGGATTCCTACCATGACCTGGTTCATGGAATCGGAAATATGGAGCAGGGCATCCTTTATTTTCTGGAACTCCCCGGAATACTCGTATTTCAGATGGACGCTCAGTTTTCCGTCGGCAATTTTAGACAGCGTTTCTGCCGTTTCATCAATGTATGCGATATATTCCTTTAAACGATTGACCGTTTTTTGTATCGATTCGCCCAGTTCGCCGATTTCGTCTTCGCTCGTTATGTGGAGGGCGACATCCAAGTTCCCGTCAGCGAGCTGCTGGGCGGTATCGTTCAATGCCAGAATCGGTTTCGTTATATTTTTGGCGCTTTTTTTAATGCGGAACGCGATCAGCACAATGCCGACTGCAAAAATAATGACAAGCGCGATAATCATGGCAGCCAGCGTTTTGTAATATTCGGATACCGGGAGGCTGCTCAATACAATGTAGCCGGTGTCGCCGGCATGTTGCAGGAAGCCGTATTTGGTAGAGCCGTCTATTTTATACCTTAAGAATTCGTTGCTTTTGGATGCGATTGTGTCGGTGACATTTTGGGATACGCCGGCATCCTTGATATTTTTCTGTATGATATCGCTCTGCGGATGATAAAGGAAGATGCCGCTTTCCGATAATAACAGGGTGTAGCCGTTGCGGCCGATCTTATATTCTTCCATGACTTTCGTCATATGGTCCAATGCGATATCCATGCCTACCGCGCCAAGGATGGATCCTGTGGCATCGTCATAAACCGGGGCGGCGGCGCTTAAGATCATCTTTCCGGTAGAGGAATCGATATACGGCTCTGTCAGGACCGTCTTCTTTTCCGTGATGCATCCGTACCATCCTCTCCCGGTAATATCCCAGCCTTCTTCGCTTTTAAACCCGTCGGACTGCACCAGCGTGCTTGTGTCCAGGTCGGAAGCCCATACGGCCATGACGTTTTCGGTATCGGTGCCTGCAATGTTTACAAGGTTTTCCATGACAGTGTCCATTTTGGGGGATTGCCAGAAATCATCGAAGGTCTTGGCCTCCGACATCATGCTTTTAATCTCCGGATTGCCGGCCAGCTGTTCCACGCCTTTTGTATATTGTTGTAAAAAACCGGTCAGCTGGTTTGCGGCGGCGTTGGATTCCTGTATCAGTTCGGATTTTTTTGAGGTAAGGCTGAGCCACCCTACCATGCAAATGGCCACTGCCGCTATGAGCAGCAGCACGAAGATGACGCTTCCGCCGATCTGGTATAGGATTTCTTCTGTAATTTTTTTCTTTGAGTTGCTTGTTTTCTTTTGTTGGTTCATAATCAACCCCCCTATGTATGATTTCTCTTAATTTATTGTACATCCATTAGTTTCGTAATACAATAAAAACTTTATTCCAGAATTATATTCCACATAAAAACAAGTTGACTTATGTTGTTTTTAGTGGTATTATAAAAGCACAAACAACAGGAAACCAATATTATGCATATAAATCTAAGGAGGATAAGGGTATTATGCTGAATGAGTATGAAATTAAGAAAGAAATGTGTGAAATTGGCAGAAGAGTTTACAACCGGGGCATGGTTGCGGCCAATGACGGTAACTTCTCCGTGAAACTGAACGACAATGAATTTCTCTGCACGCCTACCGGCGTGAGCAAGGGATTCATGACGCCTGAGTATATTTGCAAGGTAGACGCGGAAGGCAAGGTAATCCAGGCGAACAAAGGATTTAAGCCCTCTTCCGAGATTAAGATGCATATGAGGGTTTATAAAGAAAGGCCGGACGTGCAGTCGGTTGTCCATGCGCATCCTCTGTATGCAACCAGCTTTGCAATCGCAGGGATCCCGCTGACACAGCCTATTATGCCGGAAGCAGTTATTTCCCTTGGCTGTGTGCCGATCGCAGAATACGGCACGCCTTCTACGAACGAGATTCCCGATGCGGTTTCCAAATATTTGCAGTATTATGATGCGGTGCTTCTGGAAAACCACGGCGCATTGGCATATGCAGACTCCCTTCTGGCTGCATACCACAAAATGGAATCCGTGGAATTCTATGCGCGTTTATTATATCAGTCAAAGGTTCTCGGCGGGCCGAAGGAATTATCCCAGGCGCAGGTGGAGAGATTATATGAGATCAGAAGACAGTTCGGCATGACTGGAAAACATCCGGCAGACCTTTGTCCGAACAAGAAAGCCGGCAAACCGAGCTGCCACAGCTGCGGCGGTTCCTGCGCAGGCGCATCTTCCGACGGCAAAGCGGATGCGGATCTGGTAGCTTCCATTACAAAGAAAGTGATGGAGCAGTTAGGCTTATAACATGAATATAAGGAAGGAACACAGGCCATGAATGAAGAGCTGATCTGTCAGGTGGTGGAGAAAGCGGTCAGGGAAGCGGGCAAAACTGTCATGACGCTGGAAACGGCGAAAAAGCTGATCGACATGGTGGAGAAAAAAGCGGAAGAGATGGGAATTGCCGTTATCATCGCGGTTGCCGATAAGGCTGCAAGGCCCGTCGCCGTCCACTGCATGGACGATGCGTACATAGCCAGCTTTGACATCGCTCTGAATAAGGCGTATACATCCGCAGGACTGAAAATGTCCACGGCGGAACTTTCCAAGCTCAGCGGCCCCGGGCAGCCTCTTTACGGCATACAGCATACCAACGAAGGAAAGATCGTTGTTTTCGGAGGCGGCGAAGTGCTGGAAAGGAACGGGCGGACAGCGGGGGCGCTGGGCGTAAGCGGAGGAACGTTGGAACAGGATACTTTTCTCGCCGCATACGGGAGGGAAGTATTCGGCCAAATCAAATAGGTTTGCCTGATAGCAGAAACAAGCCATATAAGTCATAAAAGGAAGGGATGATAAAGCGGTGGCAGTAAGTGAACAATTGGTGCAGGACGTTGTAAAAGAAGTTGTTGCAAAGCTTCAGATCAGCGCGGACGTAAGCGGAAGCAAGGGCGTATTCTCCGATATGAATACGGCGATCGAGGCGGCAAAACAGGCACAGAAAAAAGTGCAGACGATGTCCATGGACCAAAGGGAAAAGATTATTACGATCATTAGAAGAAAGACGAAGGAAAATGCGGAAATCCTGGCGCGCATGGGCGTGCAGGAGACAGGCATGGGAAACGTCGGACATAAAATATTAAAGCATCATCTGGTAGCGGAAAGGACGCCGGGCACGGAGGATATTACGACGACGGCATGGTCCGGCGACAGGGGCCTTACCCTGGTGGAAATGGGGCCTTTCGGGGTGATCGGCGCGATTACTCCATGTACGAACCCTACCGAGACGATCATCTGCAATACGATCGGCATGCTGGCAGGCGGCAACACGGTAGTGTTCAACCCCCATCCGGCGGCGATCAAGACTTCCATCTTCGCGGTGAACATGCTGAATGAGGCTTCCTTGGAAGCAGGAGGGCCGGACGCGATCGCGTGTACGGTGGAGAACCCCACATTGGAAACGAGCAATATCATGATGAAACATAAAGATATCTCCCTGCTTGTGGCAACAGGCGGCCCGGGAGTCGTGACGGCTGTCCTTTCCTCCGGCAAGAGAGGCATCGGGGCAGGGGCGGGCAACCCTCCGGCGCTGGTGGACGAAACGGCGGATATACGGAAAGCGGCGGAAGATATCGTAAACGGATGTACTTTTGACAACAATCTTCCGTGCATTGCGGAAAAAGAAATCGTGGCAGTGGACAGCGTGGCCGACGAGCTGATGCATTATATGGTCAGCGAGCAGGGCTGCTACAGGATCAGCAAGGAAGAACAGGATAAGCTGACAAGCGTAGTCCTCACTCCCAAGGGATTGAACAGGAAGTGCGTGGGAAGAAGCGCGAAAGTGCTGCTTTCCATGATCGGGGTCGAAGTACCGGACAATATCCGTTGCATCGTCTTTGAAGGAGAAAAAGAACATCCCCTTATTTCGGAAGAACTGATGATGCCGATCCTGGGAATCGTAAGGGCAAAAGACTTTGAGGATGCGGTGGAAAAAGCGGTCTGGCTGGAACACGGCAACAGGCATTCGGCGCATATCCATTCGAAAAATGTGGATAATATCACGAAATATGCGAAAGCCATCGACACGGCTATCCTCGTAAAGAACGCGCCCTCTTATGCGGCATTGGGCTTTGGCGGGGAAGGCTACTGCACCTTTACGATCGCCAGCAGGACGGGCGAAGGGCTGACGAGCGCCAGCGCATTTACGAAGAGAAGGCGCTGCGTCATGTCAGACAGCCTTTGCATCAGGTAGTGACGGGGAAAAAAGAAGGAGGCGGCTATGAGCAATATAAGTACAATCGATGTGGAAGCGGTAGTAAAGCAAGTGCTGGAAAGCATGGCTGGCCGCAGTATGGACAGTTCGAATACCGTACAGGCGGGAGGACAGATACCGAAGACGGCAAGGGTTGCCATGCTGACCGCATTGGAAAAATATGAAGTAAAGGAATTCCCGATACCGGAAGTCGGGGACGGGGACATTCTTGTAAAAGTAGAAGGATGCGGTATTTGCGGCACCGATGCCCATGAATTCAAAAGAGATCCCTTCGGATTAATCCCGGTGGCATTAGGCCACGAGGGAACCGGTGAAATCGTAAAAATGGGCAAGAACGTAAAAAAAGACAGCGCAGGAAAGCCATTGAAGATCGGGGATAAAGTAGTTACCTGCATGATATTTAAAGACAACCCGGATATTACCATGTTCGACCTGAACAAGCAGAACGTGGGGGGCGCGGATGTATACGGGCTTCTTCCCGATGACGATATCCATTTGAACGGATGGTTTTCGGATTACATATTGATCAGGGAAGGTTCCACCGTTTTCAACGTCAGCGACCTGGATCTGAAGTCAAGAATTCTGATCGAGCCATGCGCCGTACTGATCCACGCGGTAGAACGGGCGAAGACGACAGGAATCCTCCGCTTCAACAGCAGGGTTGTCGTACAGGGCTGCGGGCCGATCGGCCTGATCTGCATCGCGGTTCTGCGCACGATGGGAATTGAGAACATCGTAGCGGTGGACGGGGAGCAGAAACGCCTTGATTTTGCAAAAGAGATGGGCGCGGAAAAATCCGTCAACTTTAAGGACCATAAGGGAATTGAGGCGCTGGCAAAAGCAGTGGAGAATGCATTCGGCGGATATCCGGCAGATTTTGCCTTCCAGTGTACCGGATCGCCGGCGGCGCATTCCAATATTTATAAATTCATCCGCAACGGCGGCGGCCTGTGCGAATTGGGATTCTTTATCAACGGCGGTGATGCGACGATCAATCCCCATTTCGACATTTGCTCCAAGGAAATCACTACGGTAGGCTCCTGGGTATACACTTTAAGGGATTATGCGACCACCTTTGATTTCTTAAAGAGGGCCAAAGGAATCGGCCTTCCGATCGATAAGCTGATCACCCACGAATTCCCGCTGGACCAGATCAACGAAGCGCATGTGACGAACCTGAAAATGGAAGGCTTGAAGATAGCGATCATCAATCAATAAGAAGTGGAGTTAAGGTATGGGAGAAGCAGTAGGTATCATAGAGGTATTCGGACTTGCAACAGCATTTGCGGCAGCCGATGCGGGATGTAAAGCCGCCAATGTAACGATTGAAAATTTCGATAAGAACAAACCGGCCAATGCGGATGCCCTTCCCGTGCCGCTTATCGTCATGATAAAATTCCGCGGAACCATATCCGATGTCAGGGCGGCCGTCGCGGCGGCAAAGCAAAGGGCGGAAGAACTCGCCGGAGTCGTAGCAACCCACGAAATCGCAAGCCCCGAGGAAGATACAGAAAAAATGCTTAGACTTAGCGGCATGGATAAGGTATAATAAATTATAAAAAATTATAAAAGAACAGCAACCGCCCGTACAAATACCATGCCGGTTCCGGGTATTGGCAGGGCGGTTGCGGAACTGGAATCAGGAGGATTATATAATGGCACAATTAGCATTAGGTATGATAGAGACAAGAGGCCTTACGGCAGCGATCGAAGCATCGGATGCGATGATCAAAGCGGCAGAGGTTACTCTGATCGGAACAGAAAAAATCGGCTCCGGGCTGGTGACGGTTATGGTACGCGGCGACGTAGGCGCTGTAAAGGCAGCGGTAGAAGCGGGAAGCGTAAGGGCGGCAAGCCTTGGCGAATTAGTAGCTACGCATGTCATACCGAGACCCCACAGCGATGTAGAGAAGATTTTACCGCTTATTTAATCCCGAAGCCAGATTGGCTTTGCGCAGCAAAACGACGCAGAAATGAGGTAAACCATGGGAAATGCATATGGGTTCTTTGAGATTCCAAGTACGACGGCAGCGATAGACGCCCTCGATATTATGTGCAAAACGGCAGATGTGGAATTTATCACATGGGAGAAAAAACTGGGCGGCAGACTGGTTACGATCATTATACGGGGAAGCGTATCGGATGTAAAACAGGCGATCGAGGCGGCCGCGAACAGCGCGATCAAGAAACCGGCTGCTACCGTGGTAATTGCCAATCCCCATGAAGAGATTATTAAACTGGTGAAGAAGAGCGCCAGCCGGTTGACGAATATATCAACTGCCTGGAACGACGAAATGGAGTGACATATGGCGGAACAGAAAAATTCGGCAAGAAGAACTCCGGCAAGAGCCGAAGCGAAGAAAGCAGAAGCAGCAAAAGCAGAAGCAACAGAAAATAAAATAGAAACAAAAACAGTAAAATCAGAGCCAAAGGAGGAAAAAAGGATGGCACAGGAAGCATTAGGTATGGTAGAAACAAGAGGTTTGGTAGCATCGATCGAGGCAGCGGATGCAATGTTAAAGGCTGCTAATGTAACATTAGTTGGAACAGAGAAGATCGGTTCCGGCCTGGTAAGCGTTATGGTACGCGGCGATGTAGGAGCTGTAAACGCTGCGGTAGAAGCAGGAAGCACGAGCGCGTCAAGGCTTGGCGAATTGGTGGCGACACATGTAATTCCCAGACCTCATACGGATGTGGAAAAGATTCTTCCCGTTTTAAAATAAGTTACGGATAGTTTCGTGCAGTAATGAAGGGCGGGCAATGCCCGTCCTTCAGCCTTTTTAGGAAGTTCTGGAGGGAACGGACGATGGAGAATAACAGTATGACGAGCAGCCAGATAGAACTGGTGGCCAGAATGGTAATGGAAGCCATGAACCAGGGAAAGGATGCAGGCAAGGGGTATATGGTGCCGGTGGGAGTATCCGCAAGGCATGTGCATTTGACGCAGGAACATGTGGAAGTCCTTTTTGGGGAAGGATATCATTTGACGAAGAAAAAAGAGCTGATGGGCGGGCAGTTTGCATCGAACGAACTGGTGACGATCGTCGGTTTAAAGCTTAGAGCGATAGAGAATGTAAGGATATTAGGGCCGGTAAGGAAGAAATCCCAGGTGGAGATCTCTTCCACGGATGCCATCAAATTAGGAGTGAAAGCGCCCATCCGGGAATCGGGAAATGTGGCGGGCAGCGCGCCCATCGCATTGGTCGGGCCGAAAGGCGCATTGTATTTGAAGGAAGGATGCATTGTTGCCAAGAGGCATATCCATATGTCCCCGAAGGACGCGGCGGCATCCGGGCTTCATGACGGCGATGTGGTATCGGTAAAGGCAGATAATGAAAGAGGCACGGTATTCAACCACGTACAGATTCGGGTGGATGAGAGCTTTACGCTGGAGATGCACATCGATACGGACGAGGCGAATGCGGCGAAGATAGCCACAGGGGACACCGTCAGGATTATGAACGGCATGGAATAGGCGGTTGATATCAGAGAAAAGAAAGGCATGGTTTACATATGCTTATAGGAAAAGTAGTAGGGAGCGTAGTTTCCACGAGGAAAAGCGAGAAGCTGGTAGGCAATAAGTTCATGGTCGTCGAGCTGGCGGAAAAAATGGGAAGCGGCGGCAGCCAGATGATTGCCATCGATAATATCGGCGCAGGGATCGGAGAGTTTGTACTGGTGGCTACGGGAAGCGCGGCAAGGATCGGCTGTGATATGGAAAATGTGCCGGTAGACGCGGCAATCGTAGGAATTATTGATGATGGAAGGCAATGGATGTAGAAATGAGCGGAGCAGGAAGTACAGGTAAAACTGGATGGGAAAGCATGGAACAAGTGAGCGCCGTACTGCGCCAAAACGGCATTGTCGGCGCGGGAGGCGCGGGTTTCCCGACTTATGCCAAATTGGATAAACGGGCGGATACGATTATTATGAACTGCGCGGAATGCGAACCCCTTTTAAAGCTGCATAGGCAGCTTTTAGAACAGAACGCCGGCGAGATCATAAAAACTTTTCATCTGCTTGCCCGGTGCGTAGGCGCAAAGGAAGCCGTGATCGGAATAAAGAAAGCATACAAAAATGCAATAGCGGCGCTTCAAAGCCATATAGGGGACTACCCGGAGATCAGGCTGGGGCTGCTGGATGGGGTTTATCCCGCAGGGGATGAAGTCGTCCTGATTTATGAAACGACCGGGAAAGTAGTTCCGCCGGGAGGGCTTCCGATTGAAAGCGGCGTAGCGGTATTCAATGTGGAAACGTTGTACAATGTATACTGGGCTATGGAGCTGGGGCGGCCGGTGGAAGAGAAACTGGTGTCCATCGTAGGCGAAGTGGAACGCCCCCTTACGGTAAGGCTGCCTTTGGGATGTACGATGGAAGAGGCCGTGCGGGAAGCCGGGGAAACCACAGTAAAAAATCCGGTGTTCTTTATCGGCGGGCCGATGATGGGGTTTGAGGGAAGCGGGGCGCTCCCGGTGACGAAAACGACCAATGCCATACTGGTATTGCCGGAAGAACATCTGCTGATACAGAGAAAAAGAAGAAAATCGTCGATTGATTTGAAACGGGCGGCGGCGGCCTGCTGCCAGTGTACGATGTGTACGGATTTATGCCCGAGGCATCTGCTGGGGCATCCCATAGAGCCGCACAAGTTTATGCGGGCGGCGACTTGTAAGGATATACAGGATACGGATATTTTCCTGAATACTATGTTCTGCTCCTCCTGCGGATTATGTGAAAATTATTCCTGCATGCAAGGCCTGTCCCCCCGTTCATTGATTGCCGATTATAAGGCGGGCTTAAGAGCCCATGGCATAAAGCCGCCGAAGGTGGAAGCGGCTCCTGTGGCAGAGGAACGGCAGTATCGGAAAGCGCCGATGGAACGCCTGATGGCCAGGCTGGATCTGACGAGGTATGATAAACCCGCTCCTATTACAGAAATGGCAGGGGAGATCAGGAAAGTAAAGCTGATGTGCAGCCAGCATATCGGAGCTCCGGCCGTCCCCGTCGTAAAAGAAGGGGATAGGGTGGAAAAAGGACAGATGGTGGCGGAACCGGCAAACGGTTTAAGTGTTGCCATCCATGCATCCATTGATGGAAAAGTAACCGAGGTAACGGAAAAATATATTATCATTCAAAAGTAGGAAGGTTGTACATAATATGAGCAAGGCGATCGGAATGGTGGAATACAAAACAGTTTCGGCAGGGGTGACGGCGGCGGATGCCATGGTAAAAACCTCGGAAGTCGATATCATAGAGGCGCAGACCGTATGTCCGGGCAAATATATCGCAGTGATCAGCGGAAGCCTGAGCGCGGTAAAGGCGGCGGTGGATGCGGCGAAAAAAAATTACGGGCTGCATCTGATCAACAGTTTTGTGCTTGGAAATCCCCATGAGTCCATTTTCCCTGCCATTTACGGAGCAACCCGGATTGAGGGAGTCAGCGCCCTTGGCATATTGGAAACTTACGATGCGGCATCGATCATAGTAGCGGCGGATATTGCAGCGAAAACAGCGATCGTATCGCTGATTGAATTGCGCATCGCCCGGGGGATGTGCGGGAAATCTTATATGATGCTGACAGGCGAAGTAGCCGCAGTCAATGCAGCCATAGAAAAAGCAAGGAGCGAGATCGGGGCAGACGGCATGTATCTGGATTCCACCGTCATTGCCCATCCTGACGAGAAAATATGCCGTGCAATCTTATAGGCTTGGAAGGTGAGACAGTAAATATATGTTAGCGATAGAAAGAAGAAATGAAATACTGGAAAAGTTACAAAAGGAAAAAAGGGTAGTCGTCAGCGAACTGAGCAAGACATATGGCGTTACGGAAGAAACCATACGGAGAGATCTGGAAAAGCTGGAAAAGGACGGATATGTCATTAAAAGCTATGGAGGAGCGGTGCTGAACGAGAATATGAATATCGACATGCCGTTTAACATCCGAAAGAATACCAATGTGGCGGGGAAGCAGAAGATCGCCGAGATCATAAAAAACATGGTAAAGGACGGGGAACGGCTCATCCTGGATTCCAGTTCTACCGCTGTATTCATAGCAAAGGCGCTGAAGGAAGAAAAAAGGAACCTGACGATTATTACGAACTCCATAGAAATCATTATCGAACTTTTTGATACGCAGGATTGGCGCGTGCTGTCGACAGGGGGGCTGGCGATGGAAGGATCCCTGGCCTTAGTGGGTCCCCAGACAGACCATATGCTGCGTTCTTATTATGTGGATAAGGCGATTATTTCCTGCAAAGGCTTCGATATGGAGAACGGCATTACGGATTCCAATGAGCTTCATGCAAGGAATAAAAGGACGATGCTGGAGCGGGCGAACTGCCGTATTTTGGCGGTGGACAGCTCCAAGTTCGGATATACGGCATTTACCAGCATCGGGGGGCTGGAGAATATTTCGATGATTATTACGGATGAGAAGCCGGAGGAGAAATGGCTGCAGTTGTTTGAGAAATATGATGTGAGGTGTGTCTGGGAGGAGGATATGGTTTAGAGGGGTGGAAATCCCTGTCTGCAAGAGTTAGTTGTGGTATGCGGAGGGGGATCATCTGTCAGGATGCGGCGGCCGGGAAAGAGAAAGAGGGGCTGCTGGAAGGAGCGGCAAGAGACGGGATTTTTTTGCTGGAACGTTCAATCAGATTTTACTAATGAAATGGGTGTCGGTGGTGGAACCGTCCGGGGCGGAAAAAAAGGACATCCGTGTCCTTTTTTCCTGAAATTGCCATCCGTGGCAATTTCTCCCTGGGTTATCGACCATTTCATAAGTAAAATGGCTGATTGTACGTAACAGCAAAAAATTCCCGTCTCTTGCCGCTCCTTCCAGCAGCCCCTCTTTCTCTTTCCCGGCCGCCGCATCCTGACAGATGATCCCTCGGTATGCCATAGCACTTGCTGATAGGGATTTTTGTGATTCTAGTGAAATGGTTTGCAGACGCTGCTTTGTCTTAAGAAATTTATGCCAGTTTTTTATGAATCCCATCATAGGCTTATTTCAACTTTTTAATAAATGAAAAGAGTAGCGCTTGCTTCTACAGCGGAGGAATTTTTCTGTTTTTATAGTAGTATTCTTTGTCATGTTCGCTAATACTGCGCATGACTCTGCATGGGTTTCCGACGGCGACGACATTGGCGGGGATATCTTTGGTTACGATGCTTCCGGCACCGATTACGGTATTGTCGCCGATGGTTACTCCGGGCATAAGGATGGCTCCGGCGCCGATCCAGCAGTTGCGGCCGATATGGACCGGCATGTTATATTGGTAAATTTGTTCGCGCAGTTCGGGCAGGATGGGGTGGCCGGCGGTGGCGATCGTTACATTCGGGCCGATCATCGTATAGTCGCCGATATAAATATGGGTATCGTCCACGCAGGTAAGGTGGTAATTGGCATAGACCATTTTGCCGAAATGGCAATGGTGTCCGCCGAAATTCGCATAGAAAGGGGCCTCGATATATACGCCCTCCCCGCATTCTGCGAGCATTTCTTTTAACATTTCCGCTCTCTTTTTGGATTCCGATGGTTTGGTCATGTTGTAGTCGAAGAGTTTGTCCTGGTATACGACCTGTTCGCTCATAATTGTTTCATCGCCGGGGAGATAAAGCTCGCCGGTGTGCATTTTCTCTTTCATTTCGCTCATTGGTTTTTATATCCTTTTCATAAGATGGGTGATTGGCTTTTTTGTGTTTTGCCTTGTTGTTCCAGTGCAAGGCCGATCAACTGTTCTGTGCGGTCGGCCATAAAAAGAGGGATATTCAATACATCGGCATTCAGCTTTAAGTTGTCCAAAGAAAACCGGATGCGTAATTTTACCTTATCGCCGAATAATTCTTTAAATTTTTTCAGGCTTTTACTGGCTGTGTTTGCCTCGGACTTTACTTCCACAGGGAAAATGTCGTTATCCCGCTGAATCAGGAAATCGACCTCATAGGGGGGATTGTTTTGGCTCCAGTACCTCGGGACGACTTCGAACTGAGTAAGTAATGTCTGCAGGACATAGTTTTCAGTCAAAGCCCCTTTAAATTCCGTGAATAAACGGTTGCCTTCGCCAAAGGCAGTCGGGGCGAGCATGGCCAGGCGGCGGAGCAGGCCTACATCCACAAGATAGATTTTAAAAGCGGATAAGTCATCATAGGCAGAAATAGGAAGCCCGGGCGAGCTGCTGCGGTATATTTTGTGTACCAGCCTGGCATCCACAAGCCATTGCAGCGCATCCTCATATTCCCGGGCTCTTGCCCCGTCCTTGATTACTTTATAGAGAAACTTTTTATTTTCTCTGGCAAGCTGGGAAGGGATGGATTTCCAGATCATAGAGATTTTAGGAAATTCGCTTATAGAAGGATGCTTGGCAAAATCCCGTTCATATGCATTGATTATGCCGGATAATGCTTCCTGCATGGCATGAATATCGCGCGCTTCCGTCCACATCAGCACGGGTTCCGGCATGCCTCCAGTGATATAGTACATTTTCAATTTTTCGTAAAGAGGATTAAAAAAAGCTTCTGGCAGCGGTTCTAGGATACGGACGGAATCCAGGTAGGAAGCAAGGTTTGCATCGCCGTTGGCAAGAAGGAATTCCGTGAAAGTCATAGGATCAATCTGCATGAAATTGATTTTGCCTACTGGAAACGAGGAGGGCTTGGATAATGCGATCCCGAGCAGGGAACCCGCACAGGCAACGTGATATTGGGGGGCATTTTCATAGAAATATTTCATGGAGTTAATGACTTTCGGACAGTCTTGTATTTCATCAAAAATGATGAGGGTTTGTCCGGGCAGGATTTTCTGGCCGCTGGCCATGATCAGGTTTTGCAGGATGCGATTCACATCCTTTGTTGTTTCAAAGAACTGTTTGTATTCTTCATTTTCATCGAAATTAAAATAAGCTGTATTTTCATAGTATAGTCTGCCGAATTCTTTCAAAATCCATGTTTTGCCTGCCTGCCGGACTCCTTTTAACAAAAGAGGCTTCCGATAGGGGGAATTCTTCCAGTCTAAAAATCGTTTCATAATCAGTCGTTCCATATGAATAACCATATCCTTTCCACATAATTATATATAAAAATGAGGAAGAATACCACATTTTTATATATATTTAAGAAATCCCAGCCGCATTTTTTAAGTCAATTTCCGTAACCAAGTTGACCCGCGTGCCGACGCAGATGGAAAGGCAGACGCCGATCGTCTGGTTTCGGTAATGGACGAAATTGCTGATCAGCAGCAGCGTGTCGGGGGGATTCAGCTTTAAAAGGGCAAGGATGGCCGCTTCGATATATCCGGCGTCGATCACGCGGATGGACTGGGTAACGGTCAGGTCTTCCGGGATTTTATCCATTTCAAAAAGATAAGGGATAAATGCCTGGGATAAAGGCTCCTGGAAAGTGTAGGTGATGCTGATAGGGATATCGCCCACATATTCCAGGTGTTTGCGGGTATTGCTTTTTTCCATTTTAATAGGCCCGAGGATATTATTGACAATGTTCTGGATTCGGTCCGGGATCATGCCGATGGGAGTTACCCGGTATCCCGATTGGATCAGGCGGCTGTCTTTATAGGGAAAGCAGTAATAAAGCAGCTCCCGGTCTATTTTTGGCGGACAGATATAATATCCGCTGTTTTTTTTGTTTTCAATAATGCCGTCGCTGATCAGCAGTTCGAGCCCATGGCGGAGCGTGCCCCGCGTAATGCCGAGTTCGGCGGCAAAGGTTCTTTCCGCAGGAAGCTTGTCGCCGGGCTGCAGATGGTTGACCGCGATGTATTCTCTTATATATTCCTCCACTTCCAGACTGAGCTGGTTAAAAACTTTTGGCATAGCAAATTCCCCCTTTATGTGATCAGCTGGGATGTCAGGTTGAAGACTCCGTTTTTGATGATCCCGTCGGTATAATATTTGGAGAACGCCGGGGCGACAATGACCTCCGTGTATTCCGCGACTTGGTGTGTTTTTGTATAAGAAGTTATTTTGATATTGATAATAGGAGTGCCCTCTTCCCTGTTCAGCAGTTTGGCATAGGCTCCGTGTATTCTCGTGGAAGAAAAAATATGCTCGATGTTCTGGATGGATATCCCGTTTATGGCAAACATATCGTAAAGGGAATATACCTGAAAGTCAATATCATCAATATGCTTTATGCTGTGGTAGGGAATGGTTGTATTTTCAATGGAAATAGGAAGGTCGTTGCCCAGGCGCAGACGGATGATCTGGAACATTTCCGTGTCTTCCTCCACATGGAAAAGATTCGAGTATTTGAATTTTGCTTTTCTTGTCAGGGTAGTCAGGACTTTGGAGGACGGCTTGAAACCGGCTTCCTTCAATAGCTCGCTCATCCCTTTGAAATGGACTGCCGTATCGTCAATATCTGTTTTCGTTACATAGGTGCCTTTCCCGTGGACGCGTTTGAGCATGCTTTCTTCTATGAGGGAATCGACAGCGGAACGGACCATGTTCCGGCTCACATGGAACTGCTGGGCGAGTTCCCGTTCCGAGGGAATCGCAGAACCGTAAGGATAGGACTTGTCCTGAATTTTTTCTCTTATCCGATTCGTAATTTCCAATGTTTTTCCTTCTATATCCATGGAATACCCCTTTCTGCCCGGTATTTTCCCGAATACGGCCGATGAAGGCGGATGCGGGAGCCGCTGGTTACAGAATATTATAGCAGATGAAAAAAGGAAAGAAAAGCATTAAAAAAGTGGTATTGTAAAAACATTCTTAAAATGACATGTTGGTTATTTAAAAATAAGAAAGATATAAAATTGGTATATTAAAAATAAAAAGAGATTGACAAGGGGGATAACGTGTGGTATCTTATAATTACAAGGTGGTTGAAAGAGTGGAATATAAAAAACTGTCTTATGCGCGCAAAATGGTAACTGAAAATGTGGATGAAAAATTCTGATTGGTTTTGGGAGGAAAAGCAAATGTATGGATTTGAAAACGAAACTTTTTTAAATGTACTTCATGGAGCAGTGGACAATATCGAGACGATCGGGAAAGTACTCGGCCAGGCGGCTGAAAAAGGATATGAGAATGTATTTCTGATCGGCACCGGCGGAACTTATTCCATGCTGAGCCCGCTTTCTTACATGTTAAAGACAAACAGCACCTTAGAGTGGTATTATGATATTGCGGCGGAGTTTGTCAAGGCAAAGCCGAAAAAGCTGACGGAAAAATCGCTGATGATCACGGCTTCCTTATCGGGCGATACGAAGGAAACGGTGGCGGCGGCGGAATACGCGGCAAGCGTCGGCGCACAGGTAATCGCTTTCGTCGGCAGCGAAGACAGCCCGCTTGGGAGAGCGGCGACTTATCCGATCGCGAATGCGGCATCCAACGATAATCTGGTGGAAGAGATCCATATACAGCTGTTCGCGTTGGGCGCTATGCTGATGAAGCGGAACGGGGATTTTGAAGAGTGCGACAGACTGCTGGAAAACCTGAAACGGATGCCGGAAGTTCTCCTGAAAGTAAGGGAACAGAACGACGAGCGGGCGCTGGCTTTTGCCAAAAAGCATAAAGACACGAAGTTCCATATGTTCGTGGGAGCGGGCAATACATGGGGCGAGACTTACTGCTTTGCCATGTGCGTGCTGGAGGAAATGCAGTGGATCGCGACGAAATCGATCCATGCGGCAGAATTTTTCCATGGGACGGTCGAAATGACGGAGAAGGATATGAGCTTCGTACTGATCAAAGGGGAAGACGAAACAAGGCCCCTTGTGGACAGGGTGGAAAATTTTGTGAAACAGCATTCGGAATGCGTGGAAGTATTTGATACGAAGGATTACGCGCTGGAAGGCATCGACGAGGATATGCGGAAATTCGTTGCGCCGATGGTGACATCCACCCAGCTGGAAAGGGTAAGCGCCCATTTCGAACATGTCAGGGACCACAGCCTGGACATTCGCAGATATTATAGGACGGTGGAATATTAAAATAGGACGGGGGTATTGGGATGAGAAGGTTGTTGGCGGCGACCCACGGGAGGTTTGCGGAAGGAATCGGGGAGACCCTGGGATTAATTCTCGGGGCTTCCCAATCATTAGAAATATTGAATGCATATACGATCCCGGATTTTGATATGGCAAAGGCGGCAAAGGAGTATGTTTCTTCATTGGGGGAAGAGGATGAGCTGATCGTGGCCGCAGACGTGTTCGGGGGAAGCGTGGCGAATGCTTTTACGGAATATACAGCCGACGGGCGGGTGCATGTGGTGACGGGGTTGAATCTTCCGCTGTTGATCCTGCTGGTATCCATGCTGGATTCGGACGGTTCCACGGAAGAGATCATAGACAATGCCATAGAGGAGGCAAAGGAAGGCATCGTTTATGTGAACAGGGTAATAAAGGAAACAATGCAGGAAGAAGAGGAGGATGATTTCTGATGATTAAAATGTTGAGGCTGGATGAAAGACTGATTCATGGGCAGGTTGCATTTGCCTGGACGAATTCCCTGGGGGCGGACTGTATTTTTGTCATTAACGATGAGGTGGCGGAAAATAAACTCCGCATGACATCCTTAAAGCTGGCGGCGCCGGGGGGCGTGAAGTTTGTGGCGAAGTCGGTGGATGCCGCCATAGAACTTTTGAATGGAAACAAGACGGATAAATATAAATTATTTCTGATCGTAGATAATACAGCGGACGCTTTGCGGCTGGTAAAAGAAGTAAAAGGCGTGGATCACGTGAATTTGGGGAATATGAAAGTAAAAGAGGGAACAAAGGCGCTGACTCCGTCCATAGCCGTTACGGAAACGGATATCGGGAATATCAGGGAAATGCTTGCCGAAGGAGCGGAAGTGGAATGCAGGGCGGTGCCTACCGATAAAAAGATAATGGCGGAAACGCTCATTTAGGGAGAGAGGAGAACGGTTATGATAATAACAGCATTACTGGTAGCAATCGTGGCTTTTCTGGCAGCGATCGACGAGCAGACGTTCGGCGCGTCGATGATGTCAAGGCCGTTATTTACAGGCCCTATCGTAGGGCTGATTATGGGGGATATGACGACAGGGGTTATTATGGGAGCTTCCCTGGAAGCGATGTTTATGGGATCGATCATGGTCGGGAGCGCGGTGCCGCCGGAAGTCTATGCGTCCAGCGTGCTTAGCATCGCCGTGGCGATTCAGTCGGGCGCGGAAGTGGGTACTGCGGTGGCCCTTGCCCTGCCTTTGTCCATATTCCTGCAGATGTGGAGGAACTTCTGCTATGCGATTCCCGGAAGCTGGGCAGGAAAGCAGATCCAGAAAGCGGTGGAAGAAAGAAACATGAAAAAAGCGGATTTCCTTCATTTGACGGTAGTGCCTCTGTCCATCGGCATTCCATCGGCGCTGCTTGTATTCGTTGCCATCGCGTTCGGCGCGGATTCCATTAATGCCATTTTAAATATGATCCCTGAAGTGGTAATGAACGGGTTTAATGTGGCGGCCGGCGTGTTATCCTGCGTAGGGCTGGCCCTGCTGATCAAAATGATGTCCAACAATAAGGTGCTTCCCTACCTGTTCCTCGGCTTTGTGGCAGTTATCTATCTGCACATGGATGTGATCGGGGTAGCGGTTGTCGGGTTCTGCATTGCGATGATCGCGGTAAACAATATGAAATTTGAAGATGCGGAGGAGGATTTCTGATGATGGAAAATAAGATGCAAACGGCAGATAAAACGAAAAAAGAAGAAATTATGACCGCGAAAGAGTATCGGAGCATATTCTGGAGGTCTTTTACGATACAGTCTTCCTGGTCCTTTGATAAAATGATGGCCTACGGCTACATGTATGCCCTCGAAAAACCGTTACGGAAGATCTATCCGAACGATGATGATTTTTATGCCGCATTGAAGCGCCATACGGAGACATTCAACATTACGCCGCATGTATCGCCTTTTATTATGACATTGGGCGTGGCGATGGAAGAGGAGAATGCCAAAGAAGAAAGCTTCGACACGGATTCCATCAATAACGTGAAAGTCGGGCTGATGGGTCCGCTCTCAGGGATAGGCGATTCCTTTTTCTGGGGGACATTCCGCGTCATTGCCGCAGGAATCGGTATCGGGCTGGCGCAGCAAGGGAACATATTAGGGGCAATTGTTTATTTCCTGCTTTATACTTCCATACACTTTATTACGAAAATCATAGCGGGAAAATACGGCTATAAGCTGGGTACTTCTTTCCTGGAAAATGCGTCCGAGAACCATATGATGGAAAAGCTGTCCTATGGCGCATCCATCCTCGGCATGACGGTAATCGGCGCGATGATCGCCACGATGGTATCGCTGCAGACTACCCTGAGCTTTACCCTGTCCGGCACGGAAACGACGCTCCAGTCGATTTTCGACCAGATCTTCCCCGGGCTGTTGCCGCTGGCGGCTACATTCCTCTGCGTATGGCTCTATAAGAAGAATGTAAAAACGATTTATATCATCCTTGGCATTTTTGTGTTATGTATTTTGGGGTGTGCCGTTGGGATCCTCTAGGAGGCTGGTCGTATTCGATGTGGACGGGACGCTGAACCGGACGGAAGAATACGCAGTACCGGCATATAAAAAGGTTTTGAGCGAAATGGGCGCGGACGGCTTTACGGACGAAATGCTCCGGGACAGGATCGGGGCAGTATTTGCAGATGACATTCGGTATTTCTTTGGCAGCCGGGCGGAAGAAAAGAAAGAAGAGTTTGAACGCCTGATCAGGAAATATTGGATGAAGGAGATGGAACGGAAGGCGCGGACATTTCCGCATACGGAGGAAACGCTGCGGGAACTGGGAGCAAAGGGATATTCCCTTGCGATATGTTCCAATGCGGAGAACGAAGAAATCGGTCTGGCGCTCCGCGCACTGAAGATCAGGGATTATTTCAGCTTTATACAAGGAGTGACGGGGGAAGGAACCAAAACCCACAGCCTCCGCCGGCTGCTCGGAGAAATAAAGCCGGAATGGGCGGTCATGGTGGGCGACAGGTTTTATGACAAAGAGGCGGCAAGAGAAAACGGAATTCCCTTTATTGCCTGTTTATACGGATATGGGAGGGAAGGGGAATTTTCGGAAACGGATTTGTCTATAACAAAGATCCGCCAGCTGCCTTCCATGCTGGAAAAAATAAAATAAAGATACGGATTGTAGAAATTAATTTTGCAAACGGATGTTTTCTTATACATAAGAAAGTCCGTTTGCAATTTTTTTTCCACAAATTACCACTATGGAAAAGAAACATTCCTGCCAGTTTGTTCCTAATCGAAGGGTTTTGTAGTAAGTTAATAAAAAGCGGCAGAAAAAGGTTTATTCTGCGGTTGCCGCCTGACATGGGGAGAGACAGTGTACGGGGGAATACATAATGGATAAAACATGCTACAACTCTATCGGGAAACGGATTCGCTATGTAAGGCACGGTAAGAAGCTGACGCAGGAACAGGTTGCGGAACGGGCCGAAATTTCAGCGAATTATTTAAGCAGGATTGAAAACGGCACAGCAAGATTTAGCCTGGATGTGCTGATTCAGTTGATTAACGCGCTGGATATCAGCGCCGATTATCTTCTTATTGATGTAATAAAAAGAAAGGAAAAGAAAAACATGAGTATCCAAAATTATGAGAAACTGCCGGAGACGCAGATTGAATTTATTAATCAGTTTATCGGTTTGGCCAGGCAATATCATATTTTAAAATGAAGGCAATGGATTCCTATGAAAAACAGCATAAGAGAGGAAAGCTGCATATAGAGGAAAGAATCGGGCTTTTATTTGACAAGAGGAGTTTCCGGGCATTGGAAGGGGACAGAGGGAAGGAATGCGGCAGTGTAGTGACAGGCTACGGAACCGTCAAAGGACGGAGAGTATACATGTATGCCCATAATGCTGCTGTCCAGGGCGGAACGGTAGGGCTGCAGGAGGGGAAGCAGATACGGAAACTGGTTGAGGAAGCGGTCAGGCACGGCAGGCCGGTCGTTGGGATACAGGATTCGGGGGGAGCCCGCATCCAGGAGGGGGTTTTGGCTCTTGCCGGATACGGGGAAGTATTAAAAGCCCATGCGATGGCAGCCGGTGCGGTGCCCCAGATTATGATTATAACCGGTGTTTGTGCAGGAGGGGCAGCATATGCGCCGGGGCTTGCCGATTTTACTTTCATGGCAGAAGATATCGGCTACATGTTTGTCACAGGGCCGGACGTAGTGGAGAAAAGCTGCGGGCAGTCATGTACTCTGGAAGATACCGGGGGTGCCTGGATCCATAAGAAGCTTTCCGGAGCGGCGCATGTTTGCTGTAAAAATGAAAAAGAATGTTTTGAGGAAGCAAAAAGGCTCCTTTCTTACCTGGCAGACGCAACAGGAGGCAGATGGCCATGGAAAGGGGCAGGAAAGGCATATTCCGGCAATGGCATTCCGGGATGCATGAGGGATATCGTTCCAGCCAATGGGCGTAAAATCTACGATATGCGTGCAGTAATAGGGCGGATCGCAGATAAAGGCAGTTTTCTGGAAATAAGAAAAGATTTTGCGGGAAGCATCATCACTGGTTTCGGGAAGATAGGAGGGAGTACAGCGGGCATTGTCGCGAACCAGCCTATGGAAGCGGCAGGGGCATTGGATTGCAATGCGGCCATAAAAGGGGCGGCATTCGTCAGGTTCTGCAATACCTGTCATATTCCGATAGTCACGTTGACGGACACGCCTGGATTCCTTCCGGGGGTGCAGCAGGAGCAGGGCGGGATGATACGCCACGGCGCAAAATTATTGTTTGCATACGCGGAAGCAGATACGGTAAAACTGACGGTGATTTTGAGGAAAGCCTATGGAGGAGCGTACATATGCATGGGCAGCAAAGTATTAGGGGCGGATGCTGTATATGCCTGGCCCGGGGCGGAGATTGCTGTTATGGGGGCCGAGTGCGCCATATCCATACTTTATAAAAAACAGCTTTCCGAAATGGGCGAAAAAGAAAAGCAGGAATTCGTAAAGGAACGTACAGAAGAATACCGCAGACTATTCCTGAAAGAGGGTATGGAAAATGCCCTGGCCTGCGGCTGTATAGACGGCTGGCTGGGGCCGGACCACACAAGGGAACGGCTGATCAGGGATCTGGAATATTACGGAAAGAGGAAGAAAACAGGAAAAAGGAAGAAGAGATACGGGCTTGTGCCTCTTTAAGGAAAAGGATGGAAAAAGGGAATGGAAGAAAAAAGAGTTGCAGTTGTCGGGATGGCATGCCGATATGCAGGCGCCAAAAATCCACAAGAGCTATGGAGGCTTTTAAAAAACGGGGAAGGGAAAAACATGCCGATGGGATTCCGCTTTCCGCAGTGTCAGGAATACTATCATTCGGATAACCGGGCGGCGGGGAAATTTTATAATGACAAAGCATTTTTCCTAAAGGAAGATCTTTCGCTTTTCGATGCGGATTTTTTCCGGATTTCCTATAAAGAGGCAAAACGGATGGACTATCAGCAGAGACTGCTGCTGCAAGTATCCTATGAGGCGCTGCTGGATGCCGGCGTGGAGATAAAAGGAAGCGGGGCAGGGGTATTTATCGGCGCTTTTATGCAGGATTTTCTGACGAATACGATGCAGAAGGAAAACTATGGAAACCTGGGGGGATATCATGCTACTGGTTCCAGCATCGGCATGCTGGCGGCGAGGCTGTCGTATTTTTATGATATCCATGGACCCAGCATGGCAGTGGATACTGCATGCTCTTCCTCTTTGACCGCCCTGCATCTGGCGGCGGAAAGCATTCGCAGAGGCGGATGCGGGGCTGCTCTTTGCGGCGGGGTAAATATGATGACGGAAATAGGGAATTTTATCACGCTGAGCAAAGGCGGATTTTTGTCCCGCCGAGGGATATCGTCTGCCTTTGGCAGGGAAGCGGACGGCTATGCCAGGGGGGAAGGGGCAGGCGTGCTTGTCTTGAAAGAACTGGGACAGGCTTTGAGGGATAAAGACAGGATTTATTGTGAAATTATAAAAACGGCGGTGAATCATGACGGCAGCAAGAAAGGAGTTGCCTATCCGAACGGGGAAGCACAGCAAAGGCTGCTTTGCCATATTTACGGGGAAAACGGAGTTCCTATAGATGATATCGGTTATCTGGAAGCCCATGGAACAGGAACCCAGGTCGGCGACAGGACGGAAACGGAAGCTTTGCAAAAGATATTCCGGGACAGGAAAGAAATATTGCCCATCGGTTCGCTGAAAAGCAATATAGGGCATACGGAAGCAGCGGCAGGAATGGCATCCATCATCAAATCCATTTTAATTCTACAACACAGGGAAATCCCGCCTACGCTTCATTGCGGAGAGAAAAATCCAAACATTCCTTTTCAGGATTATAAGATCAGGCCGGTGGAGGCGGCGGAACAGATACAGCCGGCAAAAGACGGGAGAATATATATCGGAATCAACGGCTTTGGCTTCGGAGGCGCCAATGCCCATGTATATCTTGGCAGTCTGCCGGAAAACGGGAAGCAGGAAGAAGAGGGGGATAGCAGAAAGGAAACCGGATGTGGGCATGTTCTGTATCTTTCGGCAAACAGCAAATTATCCTTGCGGAGAATGGCCAGCGACTATAAATATGCCATACAGGGAGGCAGCCTGAAAAAGGAAGACTTGGCAGAAATATGCAGATGCGCGGGACAACGCAGACCCCATAGCCTGCCTTTCCGGCTGGCAGTATATGCGCCGGACAGACTGCAGCTGGCAAAGGGTCTGACGGAATTTGAAAATGGAAGAAAAGACAAAGGGTGGTTATGTAAACAGAGGAATAAGGATTATAAAAAACAGGCCGCAGTTTTTTCCGGCATGGGAAATCAGAGAGAAAGCATGGGCAAAGACTTGTACCGCAATTTCCCTGTATTCAGGGAACAGTTTCGCCAGTGCAGCAGAGAATATGAAAAATATTGTGATAGAAGTCTGCAAGAAGTAATAGAAAGCGATACAGCGCCGGATTATTTTTACCGGGTCAGTTTTTTGCAGCCGTACCATTTGGCGTACCAAATATCCCTGTTTGCCCTTTTGCGGTCCGAAGGGATTCAGTTCCATGGATGCGTGGGGCATAGCGCGGGGGAGCTGGCCGCATTTTGCTGCAGCGGCCTGTTGACATTGGAAGAAACCTTCCGCATTGCGTGGCATAGGGGGAGATGTCAGGAACGTCTGCAAGGCAGGGGAAAAATGCTGGCGGTCAGGATGAGCCGGAAGGAAGCGCTTTCGCTTTGCGAAGAAAGCCAGGGTCTGGTTTCCCTTGGGGTGGAAAACGGAGAGAACCGGATGGTGTTGTCCGGCGATCCGCAGACGCTGGAAGGAGTGAAAAGGCGGCTGGGCGGCAAACTGCTGAAAGGCTCCGTGGCTTACCATAGCTGGCAGATGGATGAAGTGGAAGAAGAATTCCGGCAGTCGGTATGGGGACAGGAAGGGGAGGGGAGATCAGCAGGAAAGATTGCTTTGTATTCTACCGTGTACGGGGATTGCATGGAAAAAAACCAATATGGAGCGTCTTACTGGTGGAAGAATATAAGAAATACAGTAGAATTTGCAAAGACGCTCAAGGCTATGAAAAGAGACGGATTCGACTCTTTTATGGAAATAGGGGCGACTCCTGTACTGATGCCGTCCATTGCAGAAGAATTTTATGACAGAGATTTCAGCTGCATTGCAGTCCAGTCGGAAAAAGAGGCTGGGTCGGAAACAGAAGTTTTCTGCAGGGCTATGATGCAGGCTTATGTAAACAGGATGCCCATGGATTTCCGGGCAAGTGAAAAGAAATGTAGGAATCTTCCAATTCCGGGCTATCGATGGGATGAGAAAAAGCTTCCTGTGGAAACGACGGACAGGGGATGGAAGGAACCGGGTGTCTTTCTTGGACGGGAGGCGGGGCTTCCGCTGGAGATATGGAAGAACCGGCTGAACTTAGCCAGCCATGATTGGCTGAAAGGGCATAAAGCGGAAGGAGAATATTATCTGCCGGCAGTATTTTATGCTGCGATGCTTGGAGAAGCAGGCATCAGGGAATGGGAGAATATGGAAATCCTCCGTCCAGTGCTGATGCATCCGTTCAGGGACACAATATTAAGTTTTATCCGTTATCCCGGCCGAAAGACGGAAGTATCTGTTTTTTCAGCGGCGGAAGGGAAATGGCTGCAGACTATGGGGGCAGAAGCAGGACACAGTGACGGATGGAAAAAAATATGCGGAGAGGAAGCAAAAAGGGGATGCTTGCAGGATCGGCAGAAGGGGCAGGAAATAAGCGGGGACGCGGTTTATCAGATCCTGCAAAGGAAATCCTTGTATTACGAAGGCAGTTTTCGCGTGATAGAAAAAGCATGGGTCGGGGCGGATGAGGTTTTCTGCCGACTCGCGACAAGAAACAGATGTCTGGAAAAAGATATGCTTGCGGGAACTTTGGATGCTATGTTGCAGGCAGCGGCATTGGCAGGCGGGCGCGATATCGCATTTGACAAAAAATATATGATGCTGCCGGTAGGGATAGGAAAAGCAAGGCTATATGATATGGAAGGGAAAGAATATGCAGGGTTTTATGTCCATGCAGCGATCCGGGAAAGGGGAGAACTGGCCTGGAAAGCGGATTGTCATCTTTATGATGAAAGCGGCAGCCTTTTGGCAGAATTCCTTCAGGTGTCCTTTGGAAGGAAAGAAAAGGCAGAGATGGACGAAATCGATACCTATGCTCTTCAATGGGAAGAGATAAGCCTGCAAGAAGAACCCGAAGGAAAAGCGCGGCGGAAAGCAGAGATTCTTCTTGCGGGAGAAGATGCGGAAAAAGACATATTCCGGCTGCTGGCATTGGTTAAGGGGGATAAGGAAAACGGGCATCGCATCGTTGTCGTAACAGAAAATGCAAAGAAGGTTTTGCCCGGGGAAGAAGCGGTTGGATACCGGCAGGCGGGGCTGTGGGGCCTGGTACGGTGCATCCGGGCGGAAAGGCCGGATATGGAAATTTATTTGATCGATGTGGACGGCGGCGGAGAAGGCCTTTCGGATGCACAGACAGAAGAAAGGAAAAAGGAATATCTGGAGGACTTGATCCAGGAAAAAATTCCTTGTCTGCCGGAAGGGGAATTCGAGATGGCATATAGAAACGGTGTTTTCTATGGACTCAGGGTGATTTCGGCGAAAAAGGAGGAAGACGGAGAAGAAATGGTGCTGCAGGGAACAACAGCGGTTGTGACAGGGGCATCGGGGGGCCTGGCATTTCCTTACGCTTTATGGATGGCGGCCGCCGGCGTGGAACGGATAGCGCTTATTTCCAGGAACCAGTCAAAGAATTTGGGGATATTGTTGGAAGTGATGGATTATTATGGGCTGCAGGGACAGTACATAAGGGCGGATGTAACGGACGAGGGTCAAATGGAAAGCTGTCTGAAGCGGCTGGAGGAGGAAGGATGGTTAGATGGGAAAAAGAACATATTCTGCCATCTGGCCGGTTATAGCGAAGACTGCCCTTATGGGGAAATTACCTCCGCAATTTTAAAGAAGCATTTGGAACCGAAAATAAAAGGGGCCGTAATTTTATCCGAATTGGCGGAACGATTCGGGGGGCAGCTTATTCTCATCGGCTCTATAACCGCCATGCTGGGGAATCCGGGGCAGGGATGCTATGGAGCGGCAAACAGCATGCTTCAAGCCTTTGCGGAATATGGAGGATATCGGCTGGAGGGGTTTGGCGCGCTGGATACCGGGATGGCGGTCAGCGAAGAAAGAGTCAGCCATGCTTTGCAGATGCAGGGAATCGGGATCATGGAAAGTAGCGAGGCTATCCAATGCAGGAAAAAATGCAAAACGAATATAGGATATACGGCGAAACTGGATTGGCATAAGATATTGGACTATCGAAATAGGAAAAAGGACAATAAGTTCCGCTGGGTGAGGGAAGAGGAAGAATCGGAAGTCATTTTGGGGGAGGCATACAGAGAGGGGAATGCAGAGGAAAAAGAAAAGGTTCTGCAAAAGCTGCTGCAGATGATTTATGCCGGAGTGCTCGGGATGGAAGAGGATGAGGTGTCTTTGGACAGGAATACGGATACTATGGGCATTGATTCTTTGAGCGCCACTTTTATAGCCGGAAAAATCAGGCAGAAGACCGGCAGCAGTATAACGCCGTCCATGACGGCGGGGGCATTTACCCTTAGGGATATGGCGATGCGCATTTATTTGGAAAAAGAAAGCGCGGAACTTGGAGAACGGTCATAGCTGCAATTTATCCACGCAAGGGTTCGGCAGAATTGTCCGCAGAGAGGAAAGATTGCCGGAAAGATTTTATGTAACAGGCGCCGGTTCCATAAGACCAAAGCAGGGATAAAATGTGCATGATAAATAGAAAAAGCAAATTTTGCAAAAAGGAAAAGGAGGAATTGAAATGGACAAAGAAATCAGGATGGAAGAAGTAGCTGCAAAAAAAGGGATGCCGGTCAGGCGGAACATGCATATTAAGCTGAAAAAAGTGGAACCAAGCGGCTATCCGACGGAAAAACTGAAAAGTCAGTTGGCTGCCGTTGGGCTGAACTGTGAGGAAACATCGGAGGAACAGCTGGAGAAATATAAGGAAGAGGTACTTCGGGATTTTCCGGAAGGAAACAGACAGGCTTTTTATATTGCCAAAGGAATGCCGAAAAGGAGCCTGCTGTACTCCAATATGGCGGGAATTGACAGGAAAGGCATGGATGATGTCAGTTATTTGAAGGCGCTTGGCATTGAGGAAGAAGAGGTGAACGGGAGCTGGGTGATTGATGACGATGCCGGCGGCTACCGGAGGGAACTGTGCTATATTGCATATGCGCCTCATTTCGACTATTTAGAAAATAATTTTCCGTTATTCCCGGGTTCCAGTTCGGCGAAAAATGAAACGATCAATGAACCTACCGGGGCGGTTATCCGCGATTCTTTCAAAACGATAGCCATGACGGCATGCGAGACGGTAAAAAGCGGCATTCAAAAGCCGGATTTGGAGTCGATTGTTTCTACCATTTTGGGGGATAATGTTTCCGAAAATCCGAAAGATTATGTACAGAACGATGTGCTTTACACTTATCTGGTAAATGGTTATGATCCGGAAACGGAAACAGCGATTTCCGTAGGGGTGCTTGCCCTGTCCTATTCCATCGAGATTAAAGATTACCTGGATAAGTCAGACCATAAGGACGACCGTTATAGCGATGCTTATATAAAGGCGGAGGCAAGGTTTGTTTCTTATGAAAGCGAGGAAGATATAAAGCGGGATATCGAGAACCTGGCAGGTTTCCAGGAAGGAACTGTGAATATGGAAATGTTGCAGGGCGTCGAGGCAGGAGAAGGGATGCTGGAGGCGATACCGATCGTGAAGAAGAAAGTAACCGTATATACCAGCCTGCCGCCGGCAAATGAAGAGACCTTTAGGAGCGGCATGCCGTTAGTAGGAAGCGGGAATTATGCGGATACGATGATTTTCTTCTGCCCTGATTTTGAAAACGTCGGTTATATCGATAACTTGCAATCGGGCGTCACCACTACCTATAGCAGAAGCGTTACGGTAGGGTTTGAGAATACAAAGGAAATAAGCATATCCACAGAAACTTCCATGGAATTGGATTTTACCATTGTAAAATTCGGAGTGACGATGGGGGTAAGCATGTCGCTGACAAGTGCATGGAATGAAAGCCAGACAGAGACCTTGAGCTTTGAAGTAGGACCCGGGGAAGAGGCATACTTATATCAGGGCAAGTTAAGGAGCGTTGTACTGCGGTATGACCCGGCCAACAATATGTTTGAATATTTGAACAGTACGCTGAATTTCTTCGATTCCGATGCGGTAAAAACGACGAGGGAACCGATTGTGGATCCAAAAACAAAGAAGGTATGGCAGGAAATGAGAAAAACAGGAAAAGGAAGGAAGTGAAAAATGTTATATAATATGCTATTATTCTCCAATTTTTTGCGCGGATGACATGATACTATTTTGTTATAGCTAATCAGGTCATATGGGATGATAACGATGCGAAAGAATGGGAGGGTTTGCGATGTTAAAAGGAGTTCCAGGGATTTTATCCCCCGAATTATTGAAGGTATTGTGTGAAATGGGGCATAGCGACAGGCTGGTCATTGCCGACGGCAATTTCCCGGCAGAGTCTATGGGAAAGGATGCGATTGTGATCCGCATGGACGGGCACGGCATTCCTGAGATATTGGATGCGATCCTGCAGGTATTCCCGCTGGATACTTATGTGGAGAAGCCGGTGAACCTGATGGAAGTGATGCCTGGGGACACGGTGGAAACACCGATCTGGAAAACCTATGAAAAAATTACGGCATGCCACGACGAGCGCGGGGCTGACGCGATCGGGCAGATCGAACGTTTTGCTTTCTATGAGGAGGCAAAGAAAGCATATGCGATTATCGCTACCGGGGAAACGGCGCTTTATGCGAATATTATGCTGCAAAAGGGCGTTGTAGTCGATAAGTGATTAAATCCCTGAAAATTGTTTTTATGTTGGATGCAGTATTTTCCTTTTTGGAATGCTTATAAAGGGGAATACTGCATTTTCATATATGCAGGACAAAGGTTTTGGGCTGGAAGAAGAGAAAGGAGCAGGATAAGGGATGTACCGGATCTTACTTGTGGATGACGAAGCGCTTATCCGGGAAGCCGTCAGCGATAATGTGCAGTGGGAGGAATACGGGTATGAACTGGCTGGAAGCTGCGAGAATGGAAAAGAGGCTTTGGAGTTTATAGAGAAAAATCCTGTGGATGTCGTTCTGACAGATATTTGCATGCCATATATGGACGGGATGCAGCTGAGCGAAAAACTGAGCGAGGAATATCCTTCCACAAAAATTATTATTTTAAGCGGATATGATGATTTTGATTATGCAAAGAAAGCAATCCGCTATGGCGTTAAAGAGTATTTATTAAAACCGATTACGGCGGAAGAAATGGGGAAGGCGCTGCTGGACCTGAAAACGGAGCTGGATAAAGAACGGAAGGCGGAACGGAAGATATCGGAGCTGGAGTCCGCTTACAGGAAAGGACAGCGGCTTCTTTATTCCGATGCCTTGCTCCATCTGATAAGGGGGAGCAAGGCGGATGAGGAAATCAGGAGGGAGCTGGCGAAGGTAGGGCTGAACCTGGATTCCGCCGTATACCGGGTGGCAGTGGTGGAACTGGATATTTATGCCCGTTCCACTTATAAACTGGATGAGGAAAGGAAGAGGGAGAGCGCTCTGATGGCATTCGTGCTTCATAATATCAGCCAAGAGATCGTTGGAAGGAATAAGGCGGGGGAGGTATGCCAGGGAAAGGACCACCGCACTTATATCCTGCTGCATTCCAACCGCCCGGTGGAATTCCGGCAGAGGGTAAAGAATATCTGCCGGGAGATTATCGAACAGATGAACCAGATTATGCAGCTTGCGGTCAACATAGGGCTTGGCAGTTATGTGACAGAGACGGAAAATATATATAAATCTTACGAGGAAGCGGAAGAAGCCCTGGAATATCATTATATCATGGGCGGAAACCACGTGATGGAAATCGAAGAAATACGGGAAGGAAAGCGTCAGGCGGATGTGGACGAGATCATGGATGCGATAGCCCTTCATGTAAAAGGAAATGAGAGCCGGAAGATAGAAGAGGATTTTAGGAATATGGAAAAAGTGCTTCGGGACTGTTTCTATGACAGGAGAAGCGCGGGCGTTATTCTGCAGCGCGTGGTGGATATGCTGGACGAACTGTGCAGGCTGTCAGGAACGGAAGAGAGTCGGAAGATTGCCCGGGAGGAAGTGCTGGAACGCGCGCTGGCCGCCGAGCAGATGAAGGAAGCGCTGGATATTCTTATTGCCTGCTGTATGGAAACCGGGGAATGGATGGACAGCCAGAAAAATATAGGCGGTAAAAAATACGCGGTAATGGCGATGGATTATATTGAAAAAAATTATGGGGACTGCGATCTTAGCCTTCACTCCGTCTGTTCTTACCTGAATATCAGTACCAGCCGGTTCAGCGCCATTTTCAAGCAAGTGACGGGGACGACTTTTATGGACGTGCTGATCGGGCTGAGGATGCAGAAAGCGAAGGAACTGCTGGAACATACGGATATGAAGAATTATGAAATTGCGGAACGGGTAGGCTTTAACGATTCCCATTATTTCAGCATCGCTTTTAAGAAAATCACTGGGAAAACACCCACCGAATACGCAAGGGAAATGAGGAAATAAATGTCTGGAAAGAAAAATCGCTTTACGGTTTTATCTCTGTTTAAAAGTGTAAAAACGACGATGCTGTGCCTGTTTTCACTGCTGATCGTCCTGACAATGGCCATATTCCTGCTGATATCCGTAGGTTATACGAAAAAAACGGTTTTGGAGAATTCCACGGATTATACTTCGCGCCTTGTGCGGCAGGTGAACAGGGATATCGATTCCTATATTGATTATATGGAAAATATTTCTTCCATGATCATCCAGGGAGGGGATGTGCAGAAATATTTGTTTATGAAGATGAGCAAGGAGGAGATGGAAGAGGTTTACGGGCGCATCGTGACACAGTTCAATACCGTTGTGGAAACGAGACAGGATATTTCTAATATTGCAGTGGTGGCTCCGGAGAGGTATTATATTATTAACGGAGGGGCGGATGACCTGAATGAAAACGTTTCCCTGCAGGAAGTGGAATGGTTTGAGGCGGCGCTGGAGGGGGATGGCAGCATACTGACGGCTTCCCATGTCCAGCATGTCATACGCAATAATTATAAATGGGTAGTTACGCTGAGCAAAGGAATTGAAAATCCGCAGACAGGCGAAAACGGAGGCGTTTTTTTTATCGACCTGAACTACAAGCTGTTAAAAGACTTGTGCGAAAATAACAGCCTTGCCACAAACAGCTATGTTTTTATCGTGGATGAAGAGGGAAAGATTATTTACCATCCGAAGCAGCAGCTTCTTTATAATGGATTGAAGGAAGAAAAAATCAGCGAAGTGCTGGAATGCGCTTCCGACAGTTATTTTATTGCGGAAGAAAAAGGAGAAGGGGAAGGAAAGCTCTATACCGTGTCGGTATCCGAAAAGACCGGATGGAGAGTAGTCGGCGTGGCGGATATCTCCGAATTAATGAAGAATAAGGAAGAAACGGAATCTATTTATGTGCTGACGGCGGCGGCATTGCTTGGAATCGCCATGGTTCTGGCTATGTTCTTCGCTACGGCTATTACGAGGCCGATTAAGGAATTAAAAGATTCCATGAAAGAAGTGGAAAAGGGGAACTTTGAGAATACGGATGTCATCATCCGTTCGGACAGCGAAATTGACAGCCTGGGCAATTCTTTTAACCTTATGACCGCAAAAATACGGCAATTGATGGAGCAGAATATCCATGAACAGGAGGAGAAACGAAAGAGCGAAATGAAAGCCCTCCGTTCGCAGATAAACCCGCATTTTTTATACAATACGCTGGATTCCATTATCTGGATGGCGGAAGGGGGGAAAAATAAGGAAGTGGTGCGAATGACTTCCGCGCTGGCAAAGCTGCTGCGCCAGAGCATCAGCAACGATAACGAAAGGATACCGCTGGAAAAAGAGGTGGATTACGCAGGAAGTTATCTGACCATCCAGAAAATGCGCTATAAAGACAAGCTGGAATATGAAATAGAAGTGGCGGAGGATATTAAGAAAGAGGAGATTATCAACCTGATCTTGCAGCCCCTGGTGGAAAATGCGATTTACCACGGCATTAAATATAAAGGCTCCAAAGGCCTGATCCGTATTGTGGGGTATGGGGAAGGAGGCTGTATTATACTGAAGGTAATCGATAACGGGATCGGCATGGATGAGGAAGCCTTGAAAAGTATATTTGACAAATCCAGGGACAGCGAAGGAAATAACGGCGTGGGAGTCCATAATGTGCAGACGCGGATCCGCTTATATTATGGAGCGGATTACGGCCTTCATTTTGAAAGCGCTTTGGGGGAAGGAACTACGGTGACGATCGTTATCCCAAGGAATTTCAGGGAGGAGGAGAGGGAATGAAAGCACCTGTCAGAACTACGTTGTTTTGGATCATAGCTGTTGCTGCGCTGGCTGCTTTCGGCATTTTTTTCTGGGGCAGCGGAAGAGGGAAAGAAGAGAAGTACCGTATTATTTTTATCCCGAAAGTCATCGATGAAGACAATGATTTCTGGAAACTGCTGATTGAAGGGGTGGAAATGGCGGCGGCCGAGAACGATATGGATCTTGTGATTGTAGCGCCGGAAACGGAGGACGATTATAAAGAACAGAATGCCATGATCGAATGGGCGATTGCCCAGAAGCCTTCCGCGATCCTGCTGACGCCGGCCAGCTTTACGGAAACGACTCCTTATGCAAGAGAAATCGTGGAGAACGGAATTCCGCTGATATTGGTGGATTCCGAGATCGACGAGGATATTGCGGATACGGTGATCACGACGGATAATGTAAAGCTGGGAGAGGTGGAAGGGGAGTATATGAAAAAGTATGCCACGGAAGAGTCACAGATCGCGATCATCGGCCACGTGGAGGGCTCTTCCACCGCCATTGAGAGGGAGAAGGGCGTAAGAAAGGGACTGGGAGAGTTCGAGGACAGGATCGTGGACGTGGTGTTCTGCGATTCCGATTACGATAAGGCATACCGGCTGATGATGGATCTGATGGAAGAATATCCCGGCATCGACCTGGTGGCTGGATTGAACGAATATTCCGCAGTCGGGGCGGCCAGGGCGATCAAGGAAAAAGGAAGGCAGGACATCCGGGTAGTGGGCATTGATAGTTCCCTGGAAGAAATACAGTTTCTGGAAGAAGGAATCTTTGAAATCATTGTGATCCAGAATCCCTTCAAAATGGGTTATTTGGGCGTGGAGGCGGCAATAAAGGTCTTAAACGGGGAGAAGGTAGAGAGGCGCATTGACTCCGGCTGCGAGCTGATCAGCAACGACAGCGTGTATACGGAGGAAAACCAGAAATTATTATTTCCCTTTAGGGAAGAATAGAAAGGACGGGCGGTAAAATGTTGGAAGGCGTGGAAAACATATTTGAGAATATGCAGCCGATGATGAAAAAACTGAAAAAGGCTTCCTATGAAAAAAATATGATTCGGTTCAGGGAGGCATACGGGCATTATTTTTCGGAAATGGCGGAGCATGTGGAAGCAGCGGAAGATAAGGAAAGCGCGGCGAAAGAAGTCGCGATGGATTTTGTGGACAGGGTGGAGCGGAACTATGCGGTGAAGGGGAAGATAAACGGCAGGGTGCAGGCCGATTTGAATTTCTTTATGATCTATTATACGTTCCCGGCCATTTTGATGACAGGCAGCGCCCATGCCAAAATGGCGGCAGATGCCATTTGCAGCGAATGGGGGAGCCGCTTTGTAAGCAGTAAGATCAGCTATGCGGACTATGACACGATCTATGGCGGATTCCGTGAAAAAATATTCGGCATTTTTTAAGAAGGCGTGGAAAACTGCTTTCGGTAGGCGGTGGCGCTTTGGCCGTAGTAACGTTTGAAAGAAGCGGAAAAATGCTCGATGCAGGAATAGCCGGTATCTTCTGCGATTTGTGTAATGGACAGGGCAGGATTTTGTAAAAGGATAGAAGCGGCAGACATGCGCGCTTCTGTTTTTTTCTGCAAAAAAGTCTTGCCATAATGGAGCCTGAGCAGACGCTCCGTCTGGCGGATGCCCAGCCCGAGCCGGGAAGAAAGCGCGTCAAGGGTCAGCGTCCGATATTCGTAAAGGAAGCATTCTTCGATAATCAGATATTTGTTGTCAAATAAATTGGGGGCATCGGCATAGGAATTAGACTCCATCTGCCCTTCATAATTCCTCGCCAGCTTGATAATCAGCTGTTTTAAAAGAATCTCCGCCTGGATGGAATAGCCGGTGTAACGATGCTCCAGCTCAAAAAAAAGCTGTTTCATCAGAGTATGGATATCCTGGTTATCCTGCCCGAACCAGAAATCGGTCTGGCGGAAGGCCTTGGCAAGGTTTTTTTCCGCAGAAGAAGAGGAAGGCGCGGCGCGGCGCCCTATCTTCAAATAAATACAGTATTCGCACATGGGATCTTCCGAATCGGGGATCTGGGAGTGCTTGATAAAAGGGCCGGTAATAAAAAGCGTATTGGGGACAATATCATAGGAATTCCCATCAATCACGGCTTTTCCGCGGCCAAAAGGAATATAGTGGATTTCATAGCTGTTTTTGCTGTGACTGTGGGGCGGGATGGAACGCTCGAAACGTTCCAGGACGATATTGGATATATGGAAGTCATATTCTCCTAAGGCAAAGTGAAGATCGGGGTGGGTCAGGCGTTTTAACATGTTTGCGGCTCCTTTGGTTGGCGGGCAGGGTTGATAGTTTTTTTGGGGGTTGTGGAGGCAGAGCGAAGCGCAGGGCGTGCTGCAAAGGGGATGGAAGCTTGTGCCGTCCGCTGCGGCCCCCGGATTGGGACAGGGAAGGTTGTGCGCATTCTATTGCACGGGGCATTTCGATGAGCCTCTGAAAACGAAATCGCGGCAGCAGTGGCTGCCGCGATTTTTGACCTTATGGGAAACTGCGTCGTAAGACGCATGCATTCACAAGTTCGCGATGCGAACTTGTAGAGAGTGCAAAGCACTCTCTTTTAGTCTCATCTCCATCGTGCAGAAGTCATTTGCACAATCTTCCCTGTCCCAATCCGGGGCCGCAGCAGACGGCACAAGCTTCCATCCCCTTTGTAGCACGCCCTGCGCTTCGCTCTGCCGGCAACAGCTATCGCAAAAAACTATAAATACCTGCCGCTTAATTATGTATACTGTGGCATAAGTTCTGGCTATATACAATATACTTTAGTCCACGGAAGGATGCAAGAAGATTATTAGAATGTGTAGGGATCCATTTTGGGAGAGCGGGGGCGGGACGGCATAGGGCGGGAAGCTGGGGGAAGGAGCGGCGGTTCTGGCTGTTGCGGACAATCAGCAATTTTACTTATGAAATGGTCAAAAAACCAGGGTAAAATTGCCATGGATGGCAATTTTAGGAAAAAAGGACACGGATGTCCTTTTTTTCCGACCCGATCGGTTTAAAATCATTGCTCCATTTCATTAGTAAAATCTGATTGGAAGCCCCAGCCAGAACCGCCGCTCCTTCCCCCAGCTTCCCGCCCTATGCCGCCCCGCCCCCGCTCTCCCAAAATGGATCTTTACCCATCCCCCCAAACTCTTTCTTGCTCCCCCCAGACCTTCGCCAACACGACACAAAAAAGCATAAAATGTCAAAAGAAGCTCTTACGGAGAAAAGGGAATCCAGTATAATAAAATTATAAGACACGAGACAGGAAGAAGATAAATATATAAAAGGAGGAAAAAGGATCATGAGCAAAATGATGGGGGCTATACTGCCCGGAAACAGTACCGTAGAATTGAAGGAGTTCGACGTGCCGAAGCCGGGGCATGGCCAGGTGCTGGTGCAGACGAAGGCGACAACGATCTGTGGGAGCGATATCCGCTGCATTTACAGGGAACACGTAGGAAAAGGGCCGGAAGGCTATATACCGGGCATGATTGCAGGACATGAACCCTGCGGCGTGATCGTGGAAGAAGGGGAAGGGCTGAAACGCTTTAAAAAGGGCGACCGTGTGATCGTTTACCATATTTCGGGATGCGGCGTATGCAACGACTGCCGGAGAGGCTATTATATTTCTTGTACGAGCGAACACAGACAGGCTTACGGGTGGCAGAGAAACGGCGGAATGGCGCCCTACATACTGGCGGAAGAGAAAGACCTGATCGCGCTGCCGGATGAACTGAGTTATAAAGACGGCGCACAGGTAGCGTGCGGATTCGGCACCGTTTATGAAGCGATTGAAAAGATCGGTGTCTGCGGCAACGATGCGGTGCTTGTAACAGGGCTTGGCCCGGTGGGGCTGGCGGCATTGATGCTGGCAAAGTGCATGGGGGCAAACCAGCTGATCGGCGTGGAAATGAATGATTACCGCATTGACTTGGCGAAGAAACTGGGTCTTGTGGACCACGTATTTAAACCCGGAGCGGATACTTTGGATCAGATCCTTGCAGTGACAGGCGGCAAGGGCGTGGAGAGGGCTATCGATGCCAGCGCGAATGATGCAGGAAGGCAGCTCGCTATCAGGGCAACAAGGGAATGGGGTAAAATCGCGTTTGTTGGAGAAGGCGGAACTTGTACTTTCAATCCGAGTCCGGATATCATCCATGGACAGAAGACGATTTTTGGCTCTTGGGTAACGTCGCTGTGGAGAATGGAAGAACTGGTGGAACGCCTGGTTAGATGGGGAATCCACCCGGAAGATCTGATCACCCATGAATTCCCGTTAGAAAAGGCAGACGAGGCATATGCCCTTATGGCTGGCGGACAGTGCGGCAAAGTAGCGGTAACTTTTGAAGACTAAGGGCTTTGCCTGGAAGCGTTAAGAAAAACGGGGAGGAAAGTATAAATGGATCATAAAATTAATCCTGCCGATGTACCCAAAAGGAAATTATATACAGGTGAAGAGATCCCTGCTGTCGGGCTGGGGACTTTCGGATCGGATAAATATATGCCGGAACAGGTAAGCGAAGCGGTATTCGGGGCGATTTTAAGCGGCTATCGGCTGATTGACTGCGCATCGGTATATCAGAACGAGGATAAAATCGGCGAAGTGCTTCAGAGAGTTTTTGCAGAGTCGGATATAAAAAGGGAAGGGCTGTTTATCACATCAAAAGTATGGAATGACATGCACAGGGAGGTGGCGCGTTCCTGTGAAAAGAGCCTGAAGGATCTGCAGCTGGATCATATTGATTTGTATTTTGTGCATTGGCCTTTTCCGAACTACCATGCGCCGGGCTGCAGCGGGGATTCCAGAAATCCTGATTCCAGGCCCTTTTCCGTCGATGAGTTTATGGACACATGGAGACAGTGCGAGGAACTGGTAGATAAGGGAATGGTGCGCTATATCGGGATGTCCAACATGACGATTCCCAAACTGGAGGCGGTTCTGCCTTTATGCAGGATCCGGCCGGCGGCGCTGGAGATGGAGTGCCATCCCGGTTTCCAGCAGGAGGAGCTTTTTACATATGCCCTGAATCATGGCATACAGCCGATAGGATATTGCCCGATCGGTTCGCCTTCGAGGCCGGAAAGGGACAGAACGAGCGAAGATGTGGCTGACACGCAGATGGAGGAAATCGTGGAGATAGCTGCCGCGCATCATGTTCATCCGGCGATAGTCTGCCTGAAATGGGCGGTACAAAGAGGGCAGATCCCGATTCCTTTTTCTGTTAAGGAGCCGCAGTATCAGAGCAACCTTAGATGCGTGACGGAAGACCCGCTGACTCCGGAAGAAATGGAAAGGATACGGAAGGCAGATAAAAACTGCCGTCTGATCAAAGGACAGGTATTTCTATGGCAGGGGGCTTCCGGATGGGAAGATTTATGGGACTTGGACGGTAAGATAACAGGGGCTTAATAGAAAAAGAAACAGAATACAGAATATGCAATACCCGCCCCTGAAGCAATGATGAAGTGAGGGGCGGGTAATTTTGTCCATTTTTTGGTGTAGTAGATTTTTAACCCTTTTCTGGAAGATATTCAATTTCAAACAAAAGTCGTTATTTATATAATAAAAACGCAGGGACAGATGAGTTTATTCCTTGGGAGGACTCGACACATCGGGATGAAGATAGGCATACTGCAATGCTTTTAAATCAGAGGTTATCATAAGGCTTAAAATGATATTCCCGTCATCCTTGTACCAGACGCGGCCGGCATGGGAAGAGCTGCCTGTTTCGCCAGTTTGTGAATTCACGGATTGTTCGATACGATCATAGAAATCGAAAAGTTCCTGTTCTTCATCGGCGGCACAGGTCCAGGCAACGCACATCAGCCGTTCCTTGTCATCAAACATATATTTGATTGTCCCCTGGCGTTCCTGGTAAGTTTTGGGATAAGTATAGCAGATGCCGCCGTATACCGAGTCATAGGTCGAGGGTTCCGAACCTTCGTAAGCCATAACATCTTCTGCCGTATATTCCCAGGCGGCATCCGAAAAGGGAGAGGCAGGCAGGGCGGAGCTTTCGCTCTTTTGGCAGCCGCAAAGGATCAGGGCGAAAAGAACTGGGAAAAAAAGCTTTGAAAGTTTTGCAGCGGAATTAATCATATATTTTCTCCTTATCATGTAGAATCAATGACATTATAAAGATATTCCTGCTTGTTGGCAAGGGGGCAGGGGAGAAAAATACGGGCGGCTGACCTGCGGCAGGAATAAAGCGGAGGCCGGCGATAATGACGGACATAATCCGATGCACGATGCATCGGAATATTATAGAGGATTATGTCAACAAACGAAATATAGTTGGGAGGAAGAGAGTTGGAAAAGATGAAACAGAATCCAATCGTGAAAAAAATTGGTATTAACAGAATTGTATTATGCGGCGTGCTTATACTGATGTATGCGATTTTTTGTATGCTGAGTCCTAAATTCGTCGGCATGCAAAGAATTATGAGCGCATTGAACTATGCGTATTTTCTTGGCTTTTTGTCGTTAGGCGTGACGTTTGTTATCGCTACCGGAGGCATTGATTTTTCCATCGGCCCGGTTATGTTCTGCTCCGCGCTGGTTTCGGGATACTGCCTGACTAAATACGGCGTTCCGCTTGTGCTTAGTCTGCTGATCAGTATTTTGGTCGGTTTTTTGTTCGGCGTATTTAATGGATACTTTGTAGCGTATTGGACGGTTCCGCCGTTTATTATTTCCATGGCGAGCATGAATATCGCAAAGGGCCTGGCATCCGTATTTACAAAGACCCAGTCCGTGAGCTGGCCCCAGTCGGTGGATGCAAACGGATGGTACAGAAATTTTGTTAAAGTAGGGAATTTCCCGGTAGGGCTTGTGATCTTTCTCGTATTCGCAGTCATTTGTTCCATTATTTTGAACCAGACGAAGGCGGGACGTTACATATTGAGCCTTGGAAGCAATAAAGAGGCGGTAAGGCTTTCCGGCGTTAATGTGAAAAAGTGGGAAATGCTGGCATATATGATATGCGGCACGCTTGTCGGTATTGCGGCTATTTTCTTTGTGGCGGCGTATACTACCGTTCAGCCTGGCTACGGCGACCAGTATAATAATGAAGCTATTGCCGGCTGCGTAATGGGCGGAACTTCCATGGCCGGCGGACTCGCTTCCATCAGCGGCACGGTGATCGGCGTGTTTATTATAGCGCTTTTGCAGGAGGGTATCCTGGCGCTTGGCTTTACCAAGGACTATCAGCTCATTATTACGGGTATTATCGTTATTGTAGCGGTTTATGCGGATGTGGCCACAAGGCGCAGGAAGAATTAGCGTTGATGCGGCAGGAAATGACTATGAGAAATTTGGAAAGGCGAAGGTAAAAGAATGGGCGATATAATCTTAACAATGAAAGATATAGATAAATCTTTCCCGGGCGTACATGCTTTGGATCATGTGAATTTTGAAGTGAAAAAAGGCGAAGTACACGCCCTTATGGGAGAAAACGGCGCGGGCAAGTCAACTTTGATGAAGGTTCTGACTGGAATTTATACAAAGGATTCAGGCAGCATTGTATATGAAGGCAAGGAAGTGGAATTCCATAATACGAGGGAAGCGCAGGACAAAGGTATCGTCATCGTGCATCAGGAACTGAATATGCTGGGGCATCTGACGGTTGCGCAAAATATTTTTATCGGCAGGGAGTTTAAGAAGGGCATCCGCATTGATGATAAAAAGATGAACGAAGAAGCGGCAAAGCTGTTCCAAAAGCTCCATATCGATATCGACCCTGCGGAAACGATGGGAAACCTGACGGTCGGCAAGCAGCAGATGTGTGAAATTGCAAAAGCGATTTCCCATGAAGCGAAAGTCATTATTTTTGACGAGCCGTCCGCAGCGCTGACAGAAGCGGAGATTGAAGAACTCTTTAAGATTATCCGGGATCTGCGCAAGCAGCAGCTCGGAATCGTATACATATCACATCGTATGGATGAAATTAAAGTCATTACGGACAGGGTGACGGTTATGAGGGACGGAACTTATGTCGGTACGCTGATCACGAATGACTGCACAAAGGACGACATCATTAATATGATGGTTGGGCGCGTGATTTATGAAGACCCCAAGACGGAAAGTTCGGTGGCGAAAGATGCCCCCGTAGTGCTGAAAGTAGAAAACCTGAATGCAGGAAGAATGGTCCAGGATGTCAGCTTCGAGCTTAGAAAAGGAGAAATCCTTGGATTTTCCGGCCTGATGGGAGCAGGAAGGACGGAGACGGCCCGTGCGATTTTCGGGGCGGATCCCAAGACAGGCGGAACGATTACCATCAACGGAAAGAAAGTGGAGATCAATTCCCCGGAAGACGCAGTAAAATGCGGAATCGGTTATCTGTCGGAGGACCGGAAACGTTATGGTATCGTCGTGCAGAAGTCGGTGGCGGAAAACTCCACCATGGCAACGATGGAAAAATTCGTAAAAGGATTGTTTATTAATAAAAAGGCAGAAAATAAGGCAGCCCAGGATTATGTGGACTCCCTGGCAACGAAAACTCCCGGCGTGGACCAGCTGGTGGTTAACCTGTCGGGCGGCAACCAGCAGAAGGTGGTTATAGCGAAATGGCTGATCAGGAACTGTGATATATTGATTTTTGACGAACCTACCAGAGGTATCGACGTCGGCGCAAAGAATGAAATATACAAACTGATGAACCGGCTGGCAGAAGAGGGAAAATCGATTATTATGATTTCTTCGGAGATGACGGAGATATTGAGAATGAGCGACCGTATCGTTGTTATGTGTGAAGGCAGGAAGACGGGAGAAATTGACATCTCCGAAGCATCGCAGGAAATAATAATGAATATGGCGACGCGAGAGATATAGGAGGAGGAGAGAAGATGGGTAAATCGGTTGGAAATGCACCGGCAGAAAAGAAAAAGTCAATTTTTTCCGGGTCGGGAAGTCAAAAAATAATCGTTCTTCTGGTTGTAATTGTATTGTTTGCATTTTTTAGTATATTCAGCGCTAACTTCAGAAGGTATACGACGGTACTCAGCATTATGGATTATTCCTATTATATAGCGTTAATGGCGATCGGGGTAACTTTCCCGTTGATTACGGGAGGGGTGGATCTGTCGATCGGAACAGGGTTGATCTGTTATTCGCTGGCCGGCGGCTATCTGGTGATCCATTGCGGATGGCCCACGTGGGCGGGAATGCTGGTTTCTATTTTGTTCGGCGTATTGATCGGGACGTTAAACGGCGCTTTAGTATCGATTATGAGTCTGCCGCCGTTTTTGGCTACCTTGTGTACGTGCATGATTACGAGGGGACTCGGCTCCATTTGCTCCAAAGGCTTTGGTATATCCTGGCCTACCAGCGGATCGGAAGGAAGCTGGTTCAGGGACATCTTTAAGATTACGATCGGGGATACCAAATATCCGCTGGGTTTCCTCTGGGTGCTGCTTCTGGTATTGCTGATGTCCTTTGTACTCAACCATACGAAGATCGGAAGGTACACCATCGCGATCGGCAGCAATAAAGAAGCAACAATTTTATCAGGTATCAACGTAAAATTTTATCATATTATGGCATATGTGATATCCGGGCTTTTTGCGGGCCTGGCATCCATCGCATATTCCGCAGTATTTTCGACTGTGCAGCCTGGTACGGGAGCCGGATTTGAGCTGGAAGCGATCGGCGGAGCAATTATTGGAGGGGTTTCCGCTTCCGGAGGCGTCGGGAGCGTCACGGGTTCGCTTTTAGGCGTGTTTGTCATCTGTTTATTGAAGACAGGGCTTCCGTATATCGGACTGCAGGCAAACTGGCAGCAGATCATCACCGGCATGGTATTGATCGGGGCGGTAATGGTGGATATCCTGAAAAAGAAAAAGGCGGAAACCGTATAAGCTATGTTTGGGAAGTATTGATTCCATATGGTATGAAGCCATGGATCATGGCATCATATAAAGATAACCAAATATTTTAGGAGGAAAGAAAATGAAAAAGAAAATTTTGGCAGTATTGATGTGCGCAGCTATGACAGCGACTGTTTTCGTTGGCTGCGGCAACAGCACACAGGAAGCAGCAGCTCCGGCAGAAGAAGCAGCTCCTGCAGAGGAAGCGGCTCCGGCAGAAGAGGCAGCTCCGGCAGAGGAAACAGCTTCGACACAAACAGCGGGCGGCGGCTATACGTTTGAAATCATTGTAAAGAGCTATCAGTCTTCTTACTGGCAGGCAGCTGTTACGGGCGTTAATCAGGCAGCAGCAGATCTGGGTGTTACAGCAAACTGTACAGGCCCTAATGCAGAGTCCGATATCGCAGACCAAGTTAACATGTTAAACAGCGCGATCAACAATGAACCCGATGGAATCGGCCTTGCAGCCTGCGACCAGGATGCATGCCTTGACGCGTTGCAGACAGCTATGGACAAAGGCATCCCGGTAGTATGCTTTGACTCCGGTATCCCGAAGGCTCCCGCTGGCTCTGTTCTTTCTACCATCGCAACAGACAACTACGGCGCTGGCGCAACAGCAGCAGACAATCTTTACCCTGCTCTGAAAGATACGATCGCAAACGCAACAGCACCTGTAAGAATCGGTGAAGTAAACCAGGAAGCAACTTCTGAGTCCATCACAAGCCGCGGCCTTGGTTTCATCGATAGATTCAGCGAGTTAGCAGCAGCTGACGGAAAGACAGTTGCAGTTATCGGTAATGAATATTATGTAAACAACTGCAAAGACGCTGGCGACGAAGCAAGCGCTGATATCATTATCGAAGTAGCAGTTCCCGCTCAGACGACCGTTGAACTTTGCGCAACAGAAGCTTCTGTTATCTTAAATAAAGCAGATACCATCGGCGTATTTGGCTCCAACCAGGTTGCAGCAGAAGGTATCCTGACAGCAAACGGTAACTTAAGCGTATTAGGAACAGATGCGGCTGCAGGCGATATCTTAGCAGCAGGCTTTGACGCAGGTTCCGTAATCAAAGGCGCAATTAAAGACGGCACAATGTTTGGCGCAGTGACACAGTCTCCTCTCGCAATGGGTATTAAGACTGTTGAAACATTGACAGCAATCGCTAATGGCGAGACAGTTGCAGATATCCCGACAGAAGGTTACTGGTATGACAGCACGAACATGGAAGATGCTTCTATCGCTCCTAACCTTTATGACTAATCGCAGAAACATATTGCTTTTTAAGTACATCTTGTTTTAGAAAACGACATAATGAATTTGTATTGCAATAAAAAATAAAATTTGGTTATCAAAAGAGGGGCAGAGATTAGAAATTTTCTCTGCCCCTGTCTATCTTTTCATCTGCATCTGGTATTGCTTCGGAGTAATGTGTTTATACCTTTTAAAAAGTTTTATGAAGTAGCTGCAATCGTTGAAACCGCAGTCATAGGCGATAGAGGTAATGGGAGAATCGGTAGTGCAGAGCATGGTGCAGGCGCGTTCGATGCGGTAGTAGTTCAAGTAATCCATCGGTGTCTTATGGGCGATCGTCTGGAAGTATCTGCAAAAATATTTGGGAGACATCCCTGAGATCTGCGAAAGCTGCTGCAGGGTGATGCTGGAGGAATAATGGCTTTCAATATATTCAAAGACCGGCTTCAACTGCTCCATATGCCGAAAAGGGGATTCAAAGCTTGGGGTGCTGCAAGCATAATATTTTTCGCGGAAAATAAGCCCGAATAATTCAAAAAGGGAGCCGATGACGGTGAGTTCAAAGCCAGGGGCAGTTTCGGACATGGAAGAAAACAGTTTGTCAACGGCAAAGCACAAGGAAGGGACCCGGGCAGAGATAATCGGATGAATAATAATATCCTGATGCTTTATTTTTTTTAAATATTGGCGGCAGGAGTCCGCGTGGAGAAACAGGATGTCCAAATCAAAAACGAGACATTCATAAATACAGTTTTCCGGCGTTCCGCCATGGATCGCGCCGCTGGGAATCAGAAAGCCTTCCCCGCTGCGGGCGATGATTTCCTGGTCTGCCAGCATAAGGCAGAATTCCCCTTGCAGCACTCTGACGATCTCATATTCTTTATGCCAGTGGAAAGGCATTTCATATCTTGGATGGCTGCTGTCCACATGATAAAAGGCAATGGGAAATTCTTTGGTTCCGTGCATTTTTTTTTCATTGTAATCGAGATATAGCATAAGTTTCTCCCTTTTTTTGGCTTAAATGGGCGGCTATTTCTTATATATGGCTGTCCTGCCCTGAAAAAGTGAATATTGTTATATTTTATGCTATTATATCACAATGCGTTTCAT
>OFHO01000215.1_pt1 | contig 57697 bp, 65 predicted proteins | sample 1521531 | NCBI WGS metagenome assembly OFHO01 (sample SAMEA3504124, study PRJEB24116) | mouse gut metagenome | biome: mouse gut; feature: mouse-associated habitat; material: faeces | place: Denmark | collected 2011
CCAAAAGGTCTTGCTGCCTTTGGCAGCATAGACCTTTTGGCGCTATAAATTGCAAAATGCAGAAACTCAAAATTGCATGGTGATCTTATAAAAATCGAATTTAAAGAAGAGACATTCGCTTGCAATGGAAGAAAACTTTGCGTATAATCGTAGTCAGGCATTCGTTTGCAAAATTAGAATAGAAAGGAAAAAAAGATGATTAATGAGATACACCTTGGACCTTTGACCATTCATGTGTATGGTCTTTTGGTTGCAGTCGGTTTTTTGAGTGCGTTGCTAATCAGTGAAAGGCGCGCAAAAAAAAGGGGAATGGATACCGAAATTTTATATGGCATATTTTGGTGCGCTATTTTTGGAGGAGCGGTTGGCAGCAAATTGCTCTATTATACGGTCAGCATTCCAGATATCTTGAAAAATCCTTCTATACTGTGGAATTTTCAAAATGGATGGGTGGTTTATGGAGGCATTTTAGGAGGCGTTTTTGCGAGCCTGGCTTATTGCAAATATAAGAGGGTGGATTTTTTCCAATATCTCGATCTGGTGCTACCAGCAGTTGCCTTTGCTCAGGGATGTGGAAGAATTGGCTGTTTCTTTGCCGGGTGCTGTTATGGACGGGAGACAGACTCGGTGTTAAGCATCCAATATTGGCAGTCTTCTTATGCGCCCAATGGGATAAAATTAGTCCCTACGCAGATTTATTCCAGCATTGGTGATTTTGCTCTGGCATATTTGCTGATGGCGTATGCCAAAAGGGAACCGAATAAGGGAAAGGTAGCGGCATGTTACTGCGTCTTCTATAGCATTGGACGGTTTGTCATAGAAATGTTCCGTAATGATTACCGGGGGGCGCTGGGAGCGCTGTCTACCTCTCAGATGATCTCCGCCTTAATTCTGATCTTAGGAATTGGGATGTTTGTGGCGGCGGACAAGCGTTGTTTTGAGAATTAACAAAGATCATTTTTCTGCCGATATATTTGTAGGAAGATTGCAAAATGGAAGAAATGATATCATATCGTCAGGAGGGAGGCGTTGACATGAATATTATGCTGCCAACTAGTATAGAAGAAACAAAACGACAGAGCAAAGGAACATCGGTGGATATTTCCCAAGTAATCCGCAATGTCACAGGAGTAGAACGAGATCAGGAAAAGAAATCGCTACTTTCTAGAATACTGGAACCAGAAGAAGTGGATGATGGTCAAAACGACGCTAAAAAAGCGGCGGAAATTGCCAAGAAAATTGCCCGGGGCGCCCATGTGTCTCCGCAGGAAAAACAGTTTCTGATGCAGGTGGATCCGATCCTTGCCCAGATGGCAGAGACGGCGAGAAAGGAAGGGGAACGGATCAAGCATGCCTTGTCCCAGGCGTCTACCAAGGAAGAACAGCAGTCTGTCGTGCAGCAGGCGTACCAGATGGTGCAGCAGGTGAGCAAGACGAATCAGCAATTTGGAATGCTGCTGGGAGAAGCAGTGAAGTCGGCTGTGCAGGAGAGCAGGAAAGAAGGGCATTTAAAAGAAGCCATGACAGAAGTAGAGACTAAGGGAGAGAAACCTTTGTCTAAAGTGGCTTTCGTAACACAGGAGGAAAGTATGGACAAAGACGGGCAGCAGATGTTGTTAGAGCAGTTTTTTCCAGATGAATGGATGTCTATGCTTGACTGCAAAGGCTGAACAAAAAACAGAATCGAAGATCGCATGGGCAGGATTCTTTCTTGCATAGGTAAGAACATGTCGCTCTATGGCGTGCAGTTCCCTCGAATTTCAGGGAATGGCACGCTTTGTTTTTTTATCAATTTCTTGCAAAAAGAATTTATTTGTGATAATGTGTAAAATAATAATTTCGACAAAATTAAGCAGGTGCAGGAAAATGTTATTTAATTCGATTGAGTTTTTAGTGTTTTTTCCAATCGTAGCAGGTCTTTTTTTCATTATCCCGAAAAAGTTTAGATGCCTATGGCTGTTAATTGCCAGCTATTACTTCTATATGAGCTGGAATCCGAAATATGCTGTTTTAATTGCTTTTTCTACATTTATTACCTATATCAGCGGAATATTGATGGAGAGAGCAAATACGAAACATGGCAAGCAGGCCGTGGTAGCAGCTTCATTTATCATCAATCTGGCTATTCTCGGCGTTTTTAAATATGCAAATTTTGCATTACAGACGCTGAGTGACATTGGCGCTATTCTTGGCTTGCAGCCCATTGAGCGAAGATTAGATCTCCTTCTTCCGGTAGGAATTTCTTTTTATACCTTTCAGGCTTTAAGCTATACCATTGACGTGTATAGAGGAACGGTTAAGGCAGAAAAAAATATTTTGCAGTACATGTTGTTCGTATCCTTTTTTCCACAGCTTGTTGCAGGTCCGATAGAGAGATCTGGCAATCTGCTAAGCCAGATTCAAAGGGTAAAGGAAATAAACGTGTGGGAGTTTGAACGTGTCCGAAATGGATTTCTCCTGATGTTCTGGGGGCTTTTTCAAAAGCTAGTGATTGCTGACAGGGCGTCTGTCCTTGTCAATCAGGTATACCAAAATTACGGCGATTATGGCTTTTTGGAATTAGCGATTGCCTCTGTGCTGTTTGCGTTTCAGATATATTGTGATTTTGGAGGATATAGCAATATTGCCCGTGGCGCAGCCCGGGTTATGGGATTTTCTCTGATGCAGAATTTTCGGCAGCCTTATTTGGCAGTAAATATCAAAGAATTTTGGAGGAGATGGCATATTTCCCTGACCTCCTGGTTTACAGATTACTTATATATACCGCTGGGCGGAAGCCGTAAGGGCACGGTCAGGAAATATCTCAACATTCTGATCGTATTTATGGTCAGCGGCTTATGGCATGGGGCGAGCTGGAATTTCGTGGCATGGGGGGTTTTGCATGCTGTTTACCAGATTTCAGGTGATTTGGCCGGAAAATGGAAGAAAAGGATTGGCGTGCAAGACAGTAACAACGGCTGTTTCAGCAGAAAATTGGAAAAGGGCATTGTCACGTTTGTATTGGCAGACGCCGCATGGGTATTCTTTGCTTCAGACAGTCTTCATCATGCGTGTGATATTTTTCGTCAGATGGTGGCTTCTTTCCAGACAACAAGTATTTATGAGATCGGTCTTGACCGCGGAAACTGGTTTATTCTCTGCTTTGGAATTCTGCTTCTGTTTGTGGTAGACGTGATCCATGAAAAGGATGTCTCCGTGTTTCAATTTGTGCAGCGGCAGACGGTGCTGTTTCGCTGGACATTATATTTAGGGCTTATATGGAGCATTATTTTGTTTGGAATATATGGCGCAGGATATGATTCTAGCCAGTTCATTTACTTTCAGTTTTAGGAAGGGATGGCTCTTGACATGAAAAAGAAAATAAAAATTGTATTTGCAGGCGTCTTGTTTTGCGTGCTATTTGTTGGATGCGGTAAATTACTTCGTTATATGTTGACAGATGATACCGCTTCTTATACCAGAATTGCTTTTCATGAGATGTATCAACAAGATAATATAGACGTGCTGTTTGTAGGATCTTCGCATTGCTATCGAAGCTTTATTCCAGATATTCTCGATCAGCAGCTTGGGAAAAATACTTTTAATCTTGGTACGTCTTCTCAGTACCTGGATGGTTCTTTTATGGCGATTCAGGAAGCGGCAAGATATCATGAAATTGAACATATTTATTTAGAGCTTTATTACAATGTCTCATTTTCGGTGAATAAACAACGCACGGAGTTGACTCCGGTGTATATTATTTCAGACTATTTAAAGCCGTCTGTGGAAAAGCTGCGCTATATGCTGAATGCCTCCACAAAAGATTATTATGCAAACAGCTTTATTTTGGCAAGAAGGAACTGGACAAAGCTTTTCGATGCAGATTATGTAAAGGATCTGCTTATAAAAAAGCAAACCGACTCCTATAAAAATTATGAGTATGATTATGTTACTGGGAAAAACGAATGGTATGATGGAAAAGGCTATGTTGCAAATCGTCTGGCGGTGGAGGACTGGAATTATTTTACAAAGTTGGAAACGGAGCATATTGATTTGAGCGCCGTTTCGGATGATTGGCGCAAAACGTTGGACGACATCATTTCTTTTTGCAGGAGAAAAAATATTTCATTGACGTTGGTGACGGCTCCAATGTCTAATTTTATGCTTTCTAACTATACGAATTATGATGAATATGTGCAGATGGTGCAGGATATCGTTGCTGGCACAGATGTGAAGTATTATGATTTTAACTTATGTAGGGAAGAATATTTTCCGAATGCATCGGAACTATTCAAAGATCACGACCACTTGAATTGCTACGGGGCTGAAAAATTCAGCTATCTTTTTGCAGATTTTGTCAATGGAAAAATTACGGAGCAGGAACTGTTTTACCCGTCGTTTGAAGAAAAAAAGAAAGAGATAGAGCCAGGCGCATTTGGAATCGCTTTTCGTGACAGGGAAGATGATATAAGAGAATGCAGGGTCGTTTCAAATCGTAATCAAGGGATGGAATATAGAATCACGCTCAAGCCTGCGAAAGGAAAGAAGCGCTTGATCCAGGATTTTTCAGAAAACCGCCTATTTTCAATTACACCGGATGATCATGGCGTCTGCACGGTACAGTATCGTCTGAAAAGCCATCCTGACAAAGTGCATAAGATAAAAATTTCCTATTAAACACTTACAGTTCGGCCCATGCACCTAATATTGCTGATCGCAGTTCTGATAATTAAAAGTAAATTTTTTAAAAGTAAATTTTCACAAAAAAAGTACTTGCATTTTATGCAATAATGCTTTATACTAATACATGCTGTGACATGATAGCGTTGAAGCGTGAGGTTGCTGCCAGGAAATTGGCAGGTTTTCCGTGGAGCGAATGTCAAGTTAGGAAACTGGCGACAAGTCACTGTATCACAATAAAAGGTCTGCTGGAAAGCAGGATGGTGTGTGAGAGTATATGACACACACGGAGAAGTGTACAGTCACCGCTTGTCGTACTGAGGTAAAGTGCGAAAAGGAGGCGGCTTTTTTTATGGCAAGTCAAGTAATGAGAATCACACTGAAGGCGTATGACCATCAGTTAGTGGATGCATCTGCAAAGAAAATTATCGAAACTGTTAAGAAGAATGGATCACAGGTGAGCGGGCCAGTACCTCTTCCTACGAAGAAGGAAGTTGTTACGATCTTAAGGGCTGTTCATAAGTATAAAGATTCCAGGGAGCAGTTTGAGCAGAGAACTCATAAGAGGCTCATCGATATCATAACCCCGACGCAAAAGACGGTGGACGCATTGTCCAGGCTGGAGATGCCTGCAGGCGTGTATATTGATATCAAAATGAAAAACAAAAAATAGGTAAAAATCCTGAAGGGTTTAATATAACAAGCATTGTGTATTTTACTGTTCTAGGATGAACGGTTCCGCTGCCCCAGGTAATGGGTATGGAGCGTTCCGCTGTAGAGAAACAGGAGGTAAAAGAATGAAGAAAGCAATTTTAGCTACGAAAGTCGGAATGACTCAAATCTTCAATACAGACGGCGAATTAGTTCCGGTTACTGTATTACAAGCTGGTCCATGCGTTGTGACTCAGATCAAGACTGTGGAAAACGATGGATACAGCGCAGTTCAGGTTGGCTTTATAGACAAGAAAGACAAGATTGTGAACAAAGACGCCAATGGTAAAAAGGAAATTAGAAACAGACATGGCGTTACAAAAGCTGAGAAAGGTCATTTCAACAAGGCTGGCGTAACAAGCAAGAGATTTGTAAGAGAATTTAAACTTGAAAATGCTGCCGACTATAAAATGGCAGATGAGATCAAAGTTGATATTTTTGCAGAGGGCGACAAGATTGACGCCACGGCAATTTCTAAAGGTAAAGGATTCCAAGGAGCTATTAAGCGTCATGGCCAGCACAGAGGACCTATGACCCACGGCTCTAAATTCCACCGTCATCAGGGTTCTAACGGCGCATGTTCCAGCCCGAGCAGAGTGTTCAAGGGGAAGGGGATGCCAGGACATATGGGCGCTGTCAAAGTGACCGTGCAGAATCTTGAGGTTGTCAGAGTAGACGCTGAGAATAATTTGCTTTTAGTAAAGGGTGCCGTTCCAGGGCCTAAGAAATCTTTAGTTACAATTAAAGAGACCGTGAAAGTGGCTAGATAGCGCTTTACGAACGCCCTACGGGCATCCATGAAAGGAGGAACTATAACGATGGCTAATGTAGCTATTTATAATATGGAAGGCAACGAAGTAGGCAGCCTTGAGCTGAATGACGCAGTGTTCGGTGTGGAAGTTAACGATCATCTGGTACACATGGCAGTCGTGCAGCAGCTCGCTAACAACCGTCAGGGAACGCAGAAGGCAAAGACGCGTTCAGAAGTTCGCGGCGGCGGAAGAAAACCTTGGAGGCAGAAAGGAACGGGTCATGCAAGACAGGGTTCCATCCGTGCTCCTCAGTGGAAAGGCGGCGGAGTGGTATTCGCCCCGGTTCCAAGAAGTTATTCTTTTAAATTAAATAAGAAAGAAAAGAGAGCGGCTCTTAAATCCGCATTGACTTCAAGAGTGAATGAGAGCAAGTTTATTGTTCTTGACGAGTTGAAGCTGGATGAGATCAAGACGAAGAAGTTTCGGAAAGTGCTGAATAACCTCAAAGTGAATAAAGCGCTTGTGATCATCAATGAAAATGATAAGAACGTGGTAATGTCTGCAAGAAATATCCCGACGGTTAAGACTGCCCTGACTAATACCATCAATGTTTATGATATTTTGAAATACGACACCGTGGTAGTGACCAAGGATGCCGTGGCAACGATCGAGGAGGTGTATGCATAATGGCAAATATACAATATTATGACGTAATCCTCAAACCGGTTATCACAGAGAAAAGTATGAATATTATGGCTGATAAGAAATATACTTTCCTGGTTCATCCGGAAGCGAACAAGACAATGATCAAAGAGGCTGTTGAGAAAATGTTCGAGGGGACCAAGGTTAAGAAAGTCAATACCTTGAATATCGGCGGTAAGAAGAAAAGAAGAGGCATGGTAGTTGGCAGAACTGCCAAGACGAAGAAAGCAATTGTTCAGTTGACAGAAGACAGCAAGGAAATTGAGATTTTTGCTGGCTTATAGAAAGGAGAACCATAATGGGAATAAAGACATATAACCCATATACACCTTCAAGAAGAAATATGACTGGTTCTGATTTTTCTGAGATTACAAAAAAGACACCAGAGAAATCTCTGTTAGTTTCCTTGCAGAAACAATCCGGTCGTAATAACCAGGGAAAGATCACGGTGAGGCACCGCGGAGGCGGTTCCAGAAGGAAATATAGAATTATAGATTTTAAGAGAAATAAAAAAGACGGAATTCCGGCAACTGTTATTGGCATTGAGTATGATCCGAACAGAACGGCGAACATTGCGCTGATTTGTTATGCAGACGGTGAGAAGAACTATATTCTTGCACCGGAAGGGCTGACAGACGGCATGAAGGTTATGAACGGGCCGGAAGCTGAGGTAAGAGTTGGAAATTGCCTGCCTCTGGAAAATATTCCGGTTGGTACGCAGGTTCACAACGTTGAATTGTATCCTGGCAAGGGCGGACAGCTTGTACGTTCTGCCGGAAATAGCGCGCAGCTTATGGCGAAAGAAGGCAAGTATGCGACACTGCGTCTGCCCTCTGGCGAGATGAGAATGGTGCCGATCATTTGTAGAGCAACCATCGGCATCGTCGGAAATGCAGACCATAACCTGATTAAAATTGGTAAAGCAGGACGGAAACGTCATATGGGAATCCGCCCGACTGTCCGCGGTTCAGTTATGAACCCCAACGACCATCCGCATGGAGGTGGAGAAGGCAAGACAGGAATCGGCCGTCCGGGTCCATGCACCCCATGGGGCAAGCCTGCTTTGGGCCTGAAGACCAGGAAGAAGAATAAAGCATCTAACAAGCTTATCGTAAGAAGAAGAGACGGTAGAGCAATAAAATAGTAGGAAGGTACCCGCGGGCAAGGTTTCTGCCCGGAAAGCGGGCCCAAATCAAGGAGGTTTAAATATGGGTCGTTCACTGAAAAAAGGACCGTTTGCTGACGCAAGCTTATTGAAAAAAGTAGACGCTATGAACGCTGCAGGCGAAAAAAGCGTGATTAAGACATGGTCTCGGCGTTCTACGATCTTCCCACAGTTTGTAGGTCATACATTTGCTGTTCATGACGGCAGAAAGCATGTGCCAGTATATGTGACAGAAGACATGGTTGGACATAAATTAGGCGAGTTCGTTGCCACAAGGACTTATCGTGGACATGGAAAAGACGAGAAGAAATCAAAAGTCCGTTAATCAACAGAATCTGAAAGGAGGTTTCATCCATGGCTAAAGGACATAGAAGTCAAATTAAGAGAGAAAGAAATGCACAAAAAGACACCCGGCCTTCCGCAAAGTTATCTTATGCCAGAGTGTCGGTTCAGAAAGCTTGCTTCGTACTGGATGCAATTCGTGGAAAAGATGTGCAGACAGCACTTGCTATCCTGGCTTACAACCCAAGATATGCTTCAAGCGTGATAGAGAAATTATTGAAATCTGCAGTCGCTAATGCAGAGAATAACAATGGATTGGATGCACAGAACCTTTATGTTGCAGAGTGTTATGCAAACAAAGGACCAACAATGAAGAGAGTTAGACCGAGGGCACAGGGCAGGGCTTATCGCATTGAGAAGAGAATGAGCCACATTACAATCGTGCTGGATGAAAGATAGGAGGGCAAACATGGGACAGAAGGTTAATCCTCATGGTTTAAGAGTCGGCGTAATCAAAGATTGGGATTCTAAATGGTACGCAGAGTCAGATTTTGCAGACTTTTTAGTAGAAGACTATAACATCAGAACATTTCTGAAGAAAAAGTTATATGCATCAGGCGTTTCGAAGATCGAGATTGAAAGAGCTTCAGACCGGGTAAAGGTAATTCTTTATACGGCAAAGCCAGGCGTAGTAATCGGCAAGGGCGGGGCTGAGATCGAGAAAGTGAAAGCAGAACTTCAGAAGTATACAGATAAGAAGTTAGTTGTAGACATCAAAGAGGTAAAGCGGCCGGATAAAGACGCGCAGCTTGTTGCTGAGAATATCGCTTTACAATTAGAGAACCGTGTCTCTTTCCGAAGAGCAATGAAATCCTGCATGGGCAGAAGCATGAAGGCAGGAGCCCTTGGAATCAAGAGTTCTGTTTCCGGACGTCTGGGCGGTGCCGACATGGCTCGTACCGAGTTCTACAGTGAAGGGACGATTCCACTTCAGACATTAAGAGCAGATATCGATTATGGATTCGCCGAGGCAGATACCACATACGGAAAAGTTGGCGTAAAAGTGTGGATCTACAAGGGCGAGATACTTCCAACAAAAGAAACAAAGGAAGGGAGCGATAAATAATGTTAATGCCAAAAAGAGTAAAACGTCGTAAACAGTTCCGTGGTTCCATGGCAGGCAAGGCGTTAAGAGGTAATAAAATTACAAATGGTGAGTATGGTATTGTGGCTACTGAGCCGTGTTGGATTAAATCCAATCAGATCGAGGCAGCCCGTATCGCAATGACGCGTTACATCAAGCGTGGCGGTAAAGTTTGGATTAAAATATTCCCTGACAAACCAGTAACAGCAAAACCAGCAGAAACCCGTATGGGCTCCGGAAAAGGAACATTGGAATATTGGGTTGCCGTAGTAAAACCAGGACGTGTTATGTTCGAGATTTCCGGGGTTCCGGAAGAAATAGCTCGTGAGGCGTTGCGTCTTGCTACACACAAATTACCTTGTAAATGTAAAGTGGTTTCGCGTGCAGACTTAGAAGGCGGTGAATCAAATGAAAACTAGTAATTATGTAAAAGAGTTAAGAGAAGAATCCGTAGCAGCATTACAGGAAAAGTTAGTGGCTGCAAAAAAAGAACTGTTTAATTTAAGATTCCAGAATGCAACCAATCAGTTGGAAAATACCGGAAGAATCAAAGAAGTTCGTAAGAACATCGCTAGAATTCAGACGATCATTACTGAGAAGGCAAAACAAGCTTAAGTATTCTAGAAAGGAGATTCTATATCGTGGAAGAAAGAAATCTTAGAAAAACACGTACTGGCGTTGTTGTAAGCGATAAGATGAACAAGACAATTGTCGTTGCGGTAAGGGATAATGTGAGACATCCCCTTTACAATAAAATTGTGAAAAAAACTTATAAATTAAAAGCTCATGATGAAAACAATGACTGTAAAATTGGTGATACCGTCAAAGTAATGGAAACGAGGCCTTTATCTAAGGATAAGAGATGGAGACTTGTAGAGATCATTGAGAGAGCGAAATAAAGGAGGAGGCTACCAGCATGATTCAACAGGAAAGCAGACTGAAAGTAGCTGATAATACAGGAGCAAAAGAATTACTGTGTATCCGTGTTATGGGCGGTTCTACCAGAAGATATGCAAATATCGGAGACATCATTACTGCTACGGTTAAAGATGCAACGCCAGGCGGCGTTGTAAAAAAAGGCGATGTGGTAAAAGCTGTAGTAGTTCGTACCAAGAAGGGCGCTCGTCGGAAAGATGGTTCCTATATCAAATTTGATGAAAATGCAGCTGTCATCATCAAGGATGACAAGACTCCAAGAGGAACCCGTATCTTTGGGCCGGTTGCGAGAGAGCTTCGTGAGAAACAGTTTATGAAGATTGTTTCCCTGGCTCCGGAAGTATTATAGGAGGTGCAAAGATGGCAACAATGAAGATTAAAAAAGGCGATTTGGTCAGAGTGATCGCTGGAAAAGATAAAGATAAAGAAGGCAAGGTAATTGCCGTAAATAAGAAAAAAAGTACCGTACTGGTAGAAGGTATCAACATGATTACCAAGCATACGAAGCCAAGCATGGCTAATCAGCAGGGTGGTATCGTTCATCAGGAAGGACCTATTCATATTTCTAACGTAATGTATGTCCATAAGGGAAAGGCTACTCGTATAGGCTTTAAAATGGACGGAGACAAAAAAGTGCGTTTTGCCAAATCCACTGGCGACGTAATTGATTAATTCAGGAGAGGAGGTCCATTCAGTTGAGTAGTAGATTAAAAGAAACTTATCAGAACGAGATGGTTGACGCTCTGATGAAGAAATTCGGATATAAAAACGTTATGCAAGTACCAAAGTTGGAGAAAGTAGTCATCAATATGGGCGTCGGCGAAGCGAAAGAAAACGCAAAGCTTCTTGATGCCGCTGTCAGCGATTTGGAAACCATTACCGGACAGAAAGCAATTGTGACGAGAGCAAAGCATTCTGTGGCAAACTTCAAGATCAGAGAAGGAATGCCCATTGGCTGCAAGGTAACTTTAAGAGGCGACAAGATGTATGAGTTTGTTGACCGCCTGATCAATCTGGCGCTGCCTCGTGTGCGTGACTTCCGAGGCGTAAATCCCAACGCATTTGATGGAAGAGGAAATTATGCGCTTGGCATCAAGGAACAGTTGATTTTCCCAGAGATCGAATACGACAAAGTAGATAAAGTCCGTGGCATGGACGTTATTTTCGTTACCACGGCTAAGACAGACGAAGAGGGCCGTGAATTATTGGCACAGTTCAATATGCCATTTGCAAAACAGTAAGGAGGGAATTTCAATGGCAAAAACATCTATGAAAATAAAACAGCAGCGTAAACAGAAATTCTCTACCCGGGAATATAGCCGTTGCAAAATTTGTGGACGTCCACATGCATATTTAAGAAAATACGGAATTTGCAGGATCTGTTTTCGTGAGTTGGCATACAAAGGGCAGATACCAGGCGTAAAAAAGGCAAGTTGGTAAGCCGCAGGCGAAAGTCAAGCTTAGCGAACAGAGCTTCCTTGATGGCAAGAAAAAATAGGAGGAATTATACATCATGACAATGAGTGATCCAATCGCAGATATGCTTACAAGAATCCGTAATGCAAATACTGCTAAACATGATACTGTAGATGTTCCAGCTTCCAAGATGAAAGTTGCAATTGCCGACATTCTTGTAAATGAAGGATACATTGTAAAATATGACATCGTGGAGGATGGCAGCTTCAACACAATTCGCATTACTTTAAAATATGGCAAAGACAAAAATGAGAAAATTATCACAGGTCTTAAGAGAATTTCCAAGCCAGGACTTCGCGTATATGCTGGCAAAAACGAGATCCCCAAGGTTCTGGGCGGATTGGGAATTGCAATTCTTTCCACCAACCAGGGCGTTGTAACTGATAAAGAAGCAAGAAAATTAGCGGTAGGCGGAGAAGTTCTCGCCTACGTATGGTAGGAGGTACGGGCATGTCACGAATCGGAAGAATGCCAATCGCAGTACCAGCAGGCGTTACTGTTGATATTGCAGAAAATAATCATGTGACTGTAAAAGGTCCTAAGGGGACTCTGGAGAGAACCCTTGCAGCAGAAATGGAAATCAAATTAGAAGGTTCTGAGTTAACGGTAACAAGGCCAAATGACTTAAAGAAAATGAAATCTCTTCATGGTCTTACAAGAACCCTGATTAATAATATGGTAGTCGGCGTGACAAACGGCTACACCAAAGAACTGGAAGTGAACGGCGTTGGCTATAGAGCTTCCAAGTCAGGAAAAGAACTGACATTGAACCTTGGCTATTCTCATCCAGTAGTAATGACGGATCCAGAAGGGTTAGAGTCCAAGGTGGATGGAAATAAGATCATCATTTCCGGTATTGATAAAGAGAAAGTTGGCCAGTATGCGGCAGAAATCAGAGATAAGAGAAGACCTGAACCATATAAAGGAAAGGGTATCAAATATGCTGATGAGGTTATTAGGCGTAAAGTTGGTAAGACTGGTAAAAAATAATATAGGAGGAACAAAAAATGGTTAATAAAAAATCAAGATCAGAAGTTCGTATGAAGAAACACAGAAGAATGCGTAATCGTTTCTCCGGTACAGCAGAAAGACCACGTTTGGCTGTGTTTAGAAGCAATAATCATATGTATGCTCAGATTATTGACGATACAGTTGGAAATACACTTGTTTCCGCGTCTACGCTTCAGAAGGATGTTAAGGCAGAGCTGGAAAAAACCAATAACGTGGAGGCAGCGGCACATCTGGGGACCGTGATTGCGAAAAAAGCGTTGGAAAAGGGAATTAAGACAGTTGTCTTCGATAGAGGCGGGTTTATCTATCAGGGAAAAATCAAAGCTTTAGCTGATGCAGCCAGAGAAGCTGGATTAGACTTTTAATAGGAGGAGACAGATACATGAAACGTACAATCATTGATGCTAGTCAATTGGAATTAACAGAGAAAGTGGTATCAATTAAACGTGTAACAAAAGTTGTAAAAGGCGGACGTAATATGCGTTTTACAGCTTTGGTTGTTGTTGGTGACGGCAATGGTCATGTAGGTGCAGGTTTAGGCAAAGCAACTGAAATTCCTGAGGCGATCCGCAAAGGAAAAGAAGACGCAATGAAGAAACTGATTTCTGTAAAATTAGATGACAATAACAGTATTACGCATGATATTACCGGTAAGCATACCGGAGCGTCCGTATTACTGAAGAGAGCTCCCGAAGGTACTGGCGTAATCGCAGGCGGTCCGGCACGAAACGTGTGCGAGCTTGCGGGAATCAAGAACATCCGTACAAAATCTTTAGGTTCCAATAATAAGCAGAACGTAGTTCTTGCTACCATAGATGCTTTAAGCCAGTTGAAATCTCCGGAAGAAGTAGCAAAACTCCGCGGGAAGTCTGTGGAAGAGATACTCGGTTAAGGAGGATATGGAAGATGGCAGGAAAATTAAAAATTACACTTGTAAAATCTGCAATTGGCGCTGTTCCCAAGAATCGTAAGACAGTGGAAGCATTAGGTTTAAGAAAGTTAAACCATAGTGTGGAAATGCCGGATAACGCAGCAATCAGAGGCATGATTCAAAAGGTAAATCATTTAGTAAAAGTAGAAGAAATCTAATAGGACAGTAAGGAGGTGTCAGTATGGACTTATCAAATTTAAGACCGGCAGAAGGTTCTAAACACAGCAATAATTTCAGAAGAGGACGCGGACACGGTTCGGGAAATGGTAAGACTGCAGGCAAGGGCCATAAAGGTCAGAAAGCACGTTCTGGAGCTCCAAGACCTGGGTTCGAAGGCGGTCAGATGCCATTATATAGAAGGATTCCGAAGCGTGGATTCACAAACCGCAATTCCAAAGACATTGTGGGAATCAATGTAAGCAGACTGGAAACGTTTGAAAATGATGCAGTGGTTACAGTGGAAGCTTTGTTGGAAAAGGGAATCATTAAGAATCCAAAGGATGGCGTTAAAATCCTTGGGAATGGCGAACTGACTAAGAAGCTCACCGTAAAGGTAAATGCCTTCAGCGCAGGTGCGAAGGAAAAAATTGAAGCCCTTGGCGGAAAAGCAGAGGTGATCTAATGCTGGAGACACTCCGTAAAGCATTTAAAATAGAAGATATCAGAAAACGTATATTTTATACATTTTTAATGTTGATCGTCATCAGGATAGGCTCCCAGCTGCCTCTTCCCGGCGTCAACGGCGAAGTGATTGCAAACTGGTTTGCAAGCCAGGGTGCTGACGGCCTGAACTTCTTCAATGCCATCACCGGCGGTTCTTTCGAGCAAATGTCAGTATTTGCCCTGAACATAACGCCGTATATTACATCTTCCATCATCATGCAGCTTCTGACGATCGCCATTCCAAAGTTAGAGGAAATGCAGAAAGACGGGGAAGATGGACGTAAAAAGATTGCGGAAATTACGCGGTACGTGACAGTGATTCTTGCACTGATCCAAGCTACGGCGATGGCAATTGGATTTGGGCGCAGCAACTACCTAGATAAGTTCGACGCACTGCATGTCATTATGATGGTTACCAGCTTGACAGCAGGTTCTGCGGTATTGATGTGGATTGGCGAGCGTATCACTGAAAAAGGCGTTGGAAATGGAATTTCCATTGTGCTGACGATCAATATTGTTTCCCGAATTCCGGAAGATTTAATGACGCTGTATAACCAGTTTATTAAGAATGCGCCAAATGTTGGAAATGCAATTATAGCGGCTCTTGTTATTTTGGCAGTTATCTTGGTTACTGTGGTATTCGTTATCATTCTGCAGGATGGACAGCGCAAAATTCCGGTGCAGTACAGCAAGAAAATCCAGGGAAGGAAGCAGGTGGGAGGACAATCCAGCCATATTCCTTTGAAAGTAAATACGGCGGGCGTTATTCCGATTATCTTTGCCCAGTCTATTATGCAATTCCCAGTGGTTATCGCAACCATCATGGGAAAAGGAAATGGCAACGGCATTGGAAGCAAAATACTTCATGGCCTGTCCCAGTCCTACTGGTGCGATCCGGAACAGCCCATTTACAGTATCGGCCTGGTGGTATATATTATTTTGGTAGTTGCATTTGCATATTTTTATACCTCCATCACCTTTAATCCGCTGGAGATTGCAAATAACATGAAGCGTCAGGGCGGGTTTATTCCAGGTATCAGGCCAGGAAAGCCTACTAGTGACTATTTGACTAAGATTTTAAATTATATTGTATTTATCGGAGCCGTGGGACTTACGATCGTGGCTGTGATTCCAATTTTCTTCAATGGAATTTTTAATGCCAATGTGTCCTTTGGCGGAACGTCTATCATCATTATCGTAGGCGTTATCATCGAGACTTTGAAACAGATTGAATCTCAGATGCTGGTACGCTATTATAAAGGATTTTTAAATGACTAGTTTAATCGGCTGATTCGGTGTACCTGGGAGGTGCTTTGGAGCATTTCCCATGGTGCACTTAAATCATTTTTGGAGATTAATGCGACAAAGACGAATACTCTGTAGTTCTGATACGGGGTATCTGGCTTATGGAAACATGAAAACAATTGTCTCATTTTTATGAGGCGGCAAAAAGGAGGAATAGCTTATGAAAATTATTATGTTAGGCGCGCCCGGAGCAGGAAAAGGAACACAGGCAAAGCAGATTGCGGATAAGTACTCCATTCCACACATTTCCACAGGAGATATCTTCCGTGCAAATCTGAAAGCGGGAACTGATTTGGGAAGGAAAGCAAAAGAGTATATGGACCAGGGACTTCTAGTGCCAGACGAATTGACCTGTGATCTGGTCATGGATCGTATCAGCCAGGATGACTGTAAGAATGGATTTGTGCTCGACGGTTTTCCTAGAACAATACCTCAGGCAGAGGCGTTGGATGCAGCTCTTTCTAAGATTGGGCAGAAGATGGATTATGCCATCGACGTGGATGTGCCAGATGAAAATATCATTAATCGGATGTCCGGCAGGCGTGCTTGCTTAAACTGCGGTGCAACTTATCACATCGTGTCTATTCCCACGAAGGTTGAAGGAGTATGTGACCGTTGCGGCAGCCCAGTAGTATTAAGGGATGATGACCAGCCAGAAACTGTAAAGAAGCGTTTGGAGGTATATCATGCGCAGACACAGCCGTTGATTGACTATTACAAAGAGCAGGATATTTTAAAGAGCGTGGATGGAACTCAGCCAATGGAAAACGTATTCCATGCCATTGTGGAAATTTTAGGAGCGTAATATATGTCAGTATCAATTAAATCTGCCAGAGAGATTGAGTTAATGAGGGCAGCAGGAAAAATCCTGGCTAAGGTTCATGAAAATCTGGGAAAGGAATTGAAAGAGGGCATGTCTACCTTGGACATAGATCGTCTCGGCGATGAGATTATCCGAAGTTATGGCTGCATTCCTTCCTTTAAGAATTATAATGGTTATCCAGCATCTGTCTGCGTGTCGTTGAACGAGGAAGTCGTGCATGGCATTCCGACAAAGAAACGCTTGATTCAGGAAGGAGATATTGTCAGCCTTGACATCGGCGTGATCTACAAGGGTTATCATTCCGATGCAGCGAGAACCCACGGGATTGGTGAGATTTCCGAGGAGGCTGCACTCTTAATAGAAAGAACCAGGCAGTGTTTCTTTGAAGGCATAAAATATGCAAAGGAAGGAAATCATCTGCATCAGATTTCAAATGCCATCAGTGCTTATGCAGAGAGTTTTGGCTATGGGGTGGTGCGTGACCTGGTAGGGCACGGCATCGGCACCCATTTACATGAATCCCCCCAGATTCCGAATTTTTCCCAGAAGAGCAGAGGCGTGCGGTTGAAAGCTGGCATGACTTTGGCAATTGAGCCTATGATCAATGCAGGACGTTTTGATGTGGAGTGGCTGAGTGACGACTGGACAGTAGTAACCCAGGATCATTCTTTATCTGCCCATTATGAGAATACGATTCTGATTACATCTGGAGAACCTGAGATATTGACTCTTCAGGAGGGAGAGACGGATGGATATTAAATTGGCAGTTTCCAGGTCAGGACATGACAAAGACAGTATTTATGTGATTGTAAGAGAAGAAGCCGATATGGTTTATCTGGCGGACGGAAGCCGCAGGTCTGTGGAACAGCCGAAAAGAAAGAATAAAAAACATATTCAATTAATAAAAAAACTTCCGAAAGAGGTTACAGAAGTCTTTACCCAGGAAGATTTTCAGAATGAAGTAATAAAACGAGCCATAAAGCTTTATCAAAGAAACGTCGAATATCAGGAGGAAGCAAAATGTCAAAAGCAGATGTAATTGAAGTGGAAGGAACTGTAGTAGAGAAGTTGCCAAACGCCATGTTTCAGGTGGAACTTGAAAATGGTCATCAAATTCTGGCTCATATCAGCGGCAAGCTGAGGATGAACTTTATCCGTATCTTGCCAGGAGATAAGGTAACGATAGAGATGTCTCCCTATGATTTGACAAAAGGCAGGATTATCTGGAGAGATAAATAAGAAGATTTTTATACTGGATATTATTTTACAAAAGATAAGCAAAGGGTGTAAAAAATTCGCAGGATTTCTGGGATTTTTTATGCCCTGATTTTTTCGGAGGTATGAACAGTGTATCAATATCTGCTGTTACTGGATACGGATCAGGAAAGAGATTTCTTTCAGATGCTGTATGACCGTTACAAAAATGACATGTATTATACTGCGTATAGAATATTGCAGAACAGGGCAGATGCGGAAGACATTGTCCATGAAACATTTTTGACATTGACGGAGAATCTGGTGAAGATTATGGGTGATCCGCCTCAGAAAAATAGGAATTACATTCTCACGATTGTGAAAAATAAATGTTATAACCTTTATAAAAAGAAGAAAAGAGAGATTGATGCTGATATGGAACAGGAACGTCCTGACTTAGTCTTTCCTGAAGGGCTGGATGAAAGATTAGAGAGGATGGAAAAGAAAGAATTGATTCTCAAATTAATCAAAGAGATGAAACAATCTTATCAGGACGTCTTGCTGATGCAATATTATCACGAAATGGGAACCGATGAGATTGCAAAAATTATGAATACCACGCCGGACAATATCAGGCATATTTCCAAAAGAGCCAAAGAGAAACTACAGATCATGCTCAAGAAATATGGAATCAGTGAGTAGAAAAGGCTCGTAGATGTTGTAAATTTACATAGAGGTGGACAATAAGATTATAAGTGAAGCAATTGTAAGAGAAGTGCAAAATACCCTTGATTTTTCTGGGGTTGAGTGTTATAATACTAGCTGAACGCTTTTGGAGCATAGCGTTTTTATACATGAAAATGTGTAAAATCAAGCTTGAGAAGGACCCATTGAGGGCGAAAGGTAGAAAGGAGGAACCACTGTGAAAGTAAGATCATCCGTAAAGCCTATTTGTGAAAAATGCAAGATCATTAAGAGAAAAGGAAGCGTCAGAGTGATCTGTGAGAATCCAAAGCATAAGCAGAGACAGGGGTGAGAACACAGCTCCCCTGCTTGTTGTTTAGAGATTTATTTATGTGCGGCTGTAGCAAGGCGTAATTGCCCTTGCTATTCATAATAACAGCATGTACGGCTGGAATGCCGGTTTTTTACCGAGGGAACCGGGATAGAACGGTACAGAGAGACCAGAGCGACAGTATACACACATTTCAGGGCGAGCAACCGCAGCTGTATATGGTTGGCTGACGTCTGCAGATTTTGTTGCGGATTCTGCAAATTTTTATGTTTAAACCAAATGGAATGATGTTCCGTTTAGAAAAAATTATGGAGGTGTACGACACACATGGCTCGTATCGCAGGTGTAGATTTACCAAGAGAAAAACGTGTTGAGATAGGATTGACTTATATTTATGGTATTGGCAGAGTGAGTTCTAACCGTATTTTAGCAGAGGCAAAAGTGAATCCAGATACTCGTGTCAGAGATTTGACTGACGAAGAAATAAAGAGAATCAGTGAAGTGATTGACAAGACTCAGACAGTAGAGGGTGATCTGAGAAGAGAGATTGCGCTCAATATAAAGAGACTTCAGGAAATTGGATGCTATCGCGGAATCCGCCATAGGAAAGGGCTTCCTGTTCGTGGACAGAAAACGAAGACCAATGCGAGAACCAGAAAAGGTCCGAAGAGAACAGTTGCAAATAAGAAGAAATAGAGCGCTTCCTGAGGGCGAGCTGGTTAGCATAGCCACAGTATAGCGCGGCATTAAGGTTGACGAACACAATTACTATATGGAAAATATCAAATAAGAAGAAAGTAGGTTAGTTTAGAAATGGCGAAAAACACTGCAAAAAAAGTGACAAAAAAGCGCGTAAAGAAAAACGTTGAACGTGGACAGGCGCACATTCAGTCATCTTTTAACAATACAATCGTTACTATAACAGATGCTGAAGGAAATGCTTTATCATGGGCAAGTGCTGGCGGTCTTGGCTTTAGAGGTTCAAGGAAATCTACTCCGTACGCTGCGCAGATGGCGGCAGAAACTGCTACCAAGGCAGCTTTGATTCATGGTTTGAAAACAGTAGACGTTATGGTAAAAGGACCTGGTTCTGGCCGTGAAGCGGCAATCCGCGCGCTTCAGGCATGTGGACTTGAAGTAACCAGTATCAAAGACGTTACTCCGGTACCTCATAACGGATGTCGTCCACCCAAACGCAGAAGAGTCTAATTAGGAGGTATAGGTTAAGATGGCTATAAATAGAGTTCCAGTTCTTAAGAGATGCAGATCTCTTGGTTTAGATCCCGTTTATCTGGGAATAGATAAGAAGTCCAACAGACAGCTGAAAAGAGCGAATAGGAAAGTGTCCGAATACGGGCTGCAGTTGAGAGAGAAACAGAAAGCAAAGTTTATCTACGGCGTTTTGGAAAAACCGTTCCATAATTACTATCTCAAAGCAGACAGAATGAAAGGAATGACTGGTGAAAACCTGATGACCATTCTGGAAAGCAGATTGGATAACGTCGTATTCCGTTTAGGCCTGGCAAGAACGCGCAAGGAAGCAAGGCAGATTGTAGGTCATAAACATGTATTGGTAAACGGCAAGCAGGTAAAGGTTCCGTCTTACCGGGTAAAGGCCGGAGATACTATTGAAATCAAAGAGAAATGCAAAGGTTCCCAAAGATATAAGGACATTCTTGAAGTAACCGGAGGAAGATTAGTACCAGAATGGTTAGATGTTGACCAGGAAAACCTGAAGGGTGCAGTAAAGGAATTGCCAAATAGAGAAGCTATTGATGTTCCTGTTGATGAGATGCTTATCGTCGAGTTATATTCTAAATAATAAGTAACAAGCAACGATACCCGAAAAGGAGGGACTTTGTAGTGTTCGATTTTGAAAAACCGAAAATTGAAATTGCGCAAATTTCAGAAGACAAAAAGTACGGCCGATTTGTCGTAGAACCACTTGAAAGAGGCTATGGTACTACACTTGGTAATTCTTTGAGGAGAATTATGCTCTCTTCATTACCAGGCGCAGCAGTCAGCCAGGTAAAAATCGAAGGTGTTTTGCATGAGTTCAGTTCCATTCCCGGCGTCAAAGAAGATGTGACTGAAATTATTATGAACATCAAGAATCTGGCTTTAAAAAACACCAGCCCAACAAACGAGTCTAAAGTTGCTTACATTGAATTTGAAGGCGAAGGCGTAGTAACAGCAGCGGATATCCAGGTTGATCCTGATATTCAGGTGATGAATCCGGATTTGGTAATTGCCCATCTCAATGGGGGGGCGGATTCCAGATTGTATATGGAACTGACAATCACCAAAGGCAGGGGCTATGTCAGCGCCGACAAGAACAAGAGTGAAGATGTGCCTATCGGCGTTATTGCGGTTGATTCCATTTATACGCCGATAGAGCGTGTAAATCTTACGATTGAAAATACCCGTGTGGGACAGATTACAGATTATGATAAGCTTACTCTGGATGTATATACCAATGGCACTTTGGAGCCAGATGAAGCGGTTAGCTTGGCGGCAAAAGTCTTGAGCGAGCATTTAAATCTGTTTATTGACTTATCCGAGAATGCAAGAACGGCGGAAGTCATGATAGAGAAAGAGGATAATGCCAAGGAGAAAGTTCTTGAGATGAACATTGACGAACTGGAATTATCCGTTCGTTCTTACAACTGCCTCAAGCGTGCAGGGATCAATACAGTTGAGGAGCTGACCAATAGAACCCCGGAAGACATGATGAAAGTGCGGAACCTTGGGCGCAAGTCCTTGGAAGAAGTATTGGCAAAACTAAAAGAATTAGGATTGCAGCTGAATCCCGGAGAAGAGTAAAATTTTTTAAAAGCAGACGCTAGGCGGATGGCTGACATTCGCTTGTAGTCTTAGGCATTCCGAGCAAAATGAGAATGCCACGGATTACAACTCATAGATGGCAGGGTTTATAAGACCAAAAGGCGAAGCCCTGTATGTCCCAGGTATCGGGGCATTGCCTCAATGGGTGGCATAGAACAAGAGACAATATTCGTTGAATAAGGCCAAAGGGCATTGGCGGGTATTCCACAAATGGAGGATGGAAACAATGGCAAAATATAGAAAATTAGGAAGAACTTCCGATCAGAGAAAAGCATTAATCAGGAATCAGGTTACAGCGCTGTTATATAATGGCAAAATTGTCACTACAGAGGCTAAGGCAAAAGAAATCCGCAAGGTAGCAGAGGGCTTGATTGCCATGGCAGTAAGAGAGAAAGACAATTTTGAGGAAGTAACAGTAATGGCAAAGGTTCCGCGCAAAGATGAGAGCGGCAAGAGAGTGAAAGAAGTGATAGACGGTAAGAAACGTACCGTTTATGACGAAGTGGAAAAGAAGATCAAAAAAGACCTTCCTTCCCGTTTACATGCAAGGCGTCAGATGAACAAAGTATTATATTCAGTAACATCTGTTCCAGCAGAAAACGCAGGAAAGAAGAAGAACACCAAGAAAATTGACGTTGCAACCAAGGTATTTGACGAAATCGCTCCAAAGTATGTAGGTCGTAATGGTGGTTACACCAGAATTGTTAAAATTGGACAGCGTAAAGGTGACGGAGCTTTAGAGGTTCTTCTTGAGTTAGTATAAGAATCGAAATTAAGAAAATTGCATGTTGTTCTGTCCAGAGATAATTTGAATTCATGGATTCTTTTTATCTGGATAGGCTTCGAGAGACCATGGGAAAGAATATTTGAAATGTATTTTTTCCCATGGTTTATTTTTTGCCACAAAATGACGATGTAACTCATATATTTGTTGTTTATCGGAAAGGAATCCGAATCATCGAGTAGCGATGATTGATTGTCAAGTTTCAGGGAGGAAACAATATGAAAACAACGTCTTATCAATATGGGGGAATGCTGCCAGGCGGACTCCAGAATGCAGGGGTTCCACAGAGCGTTAATGTTTCACGCAAGAAAAATAACAGATGCTCCAGCTATCTCAAGCAAAATAATCAAAAAAAATTACCGAAGAAGAGATTAAATTATAATCCTAGGGAGATTCGCAATAGCCTAATGCTTGCCAATAAGTCACAGAGTGCAGGAAGGGTAGTCTGTCAGGCGAAAGCAAAGCTCAGCAGTTTGCTGAAATGCAAAGGGACCGGGATGTATAATGAAAGGGAGCTTGCCAATGCGGTCATTCATGCCAGGCGCATGGTTTACTGCGCTCAGATGAAAAATCGCAATTTAAAGAAAGAAGAGCAGCTTCAGAAGCGCTATGCAAAACAGGAGGAAGCAGAAGAACAAAAGCAAAGAAGAGAAGTAAAGCGAAAAGTACAACAGAAACAGCATGTCTTGGAACAGAAGCTGAAAATGGAAAAGCTTCAGAAGATGCGCAGGCAGAAGCAGCATCACGAGGAAGTTATTAGAAAGAGGAGGATGAACCGGCTGGCAGAAAAAGGAAAGATGGATGAGGCCGATATGGAATACCAGAAGAACATGGATCGGGATTCTCAGAGTGATTCTGCAGCAAATTATTATGCGGTTTGCCTGCCGATGGACGGCGTGGAGCTGGAACTCAGTGAAGACGTAATGGGGCGTACAGAGGAGCAGTTAGAACAACAGGCAGAAATGATGATTCAAGCAGAGCTTAACATGATGGGAATAACGGCTGCGATCCCTGATCTGTCTTGCCTTGCAATGCCGGAAGCAGCTTCTGGCACAACCGCTGAAGCGGTGGCAGTCGATATCGTGGTTTAAAGGTGAATGATAAGATGTCGCTGAAACGGAAGCAGCTCCTTTTTGATCTATAGATCTGCTTCCTGCCGTGTCAGCGGCAATGTAAAGATAAATTCAGTTCCTACGCCCTCGGTGCTGATGACATTGATATTTTCGTTATGGGCAGAAATGATTTCCTTGACGATGGCTAATCCAAGGCCAGTGCCCTTTTTATCTTTGCCTCGGGATAAATCTGTTTTATAAAAGCGTTCCCAGATTTTCTTAATGCTGTCTTTCGGGATGCCGATGCCAGCGTCCTTGACGGAAATGAAAACTTTGTCATTCTTTTCCGTTGTTTCAATCGTGATAGAGGAACCAGGATGGCTGAACTTGATGGCATTGTCAATCAGGTTATAGAGTACCTGCTGGATTTTGCTGATATCTGCTGATACGAAAGACTCTTCGCCTGTAAGAATTAGTTCAAAGGAAATCTTTTTCTGTTTACATGTGCCCTCGAAAGATTGTACTACCATTTTGATGGTATGATTGATGTCGAAACTAGTAATGTCCATGATAGAGCCCTTGGTTCCGTATTTGTTCAATTCCAGCATGCTTTGCGTCAGCTTATTCAGACGTTCCGTTTCAAAAAGGATGATGTTCAGATATTTGTCCTGCATTTCGTGGGGAATCGTTCCGTCCATAATTGCCTCGATATAGCCTTTGATGGAGGTCAGCGGAGAACGAAAATCGTGTGAGACGTTGGCGATGAATTTTCGCTGGTCTTCCTCGAGCGTGGATAGCTCCGTTGCCATATAGTTAAAAGAACCTGCCAGGTAGCCTATTTCATCATTGGAGCGAATATTGATTTTGGTATCAAAGTTACCCTCTGAATAATCTTTCGCAGCATTGGTGATTTTACGGATTGGAAGGTAAACGGTAAAAGTGAAAAGCCCAAGCATCACGAAAGCACAGAGAAAGATAATCGCAAGCGTCATGTAAGAAATATCTAAAAATCCGTTTTTCAAATCTATCAGGTCGGAAATTGGTTTGTGGACCATGAGATATCCCCGTACTTTATATTTAATGGTAACAGGTGAAAATACGGAAAGGGTTTTTTCAGAGAATGTGTCAAAAAAAGTTCCTTTTTGGTAGTATTTGGTACCGAAATCAGAAATATCGAAGCCCTCGATGGTATTCTTTGCAACAGCGTTTGGACTTGTATTGATGAGAATGGAGCCATCGGTACTGACCAGCCAGATATCCGCATCTAAATAAGTTGCCACAGACTGCAAATGAGAGGTGATGTCCTCCAACGTCATGGTGCCTTGATAATAGTTGGAGGCATAACTTCCAGCAAGCAGATTTGACTCCCGGTACATGCTAGAGATGGTGTCTTCCTCTATATGAAGCAATGCCATATAGGCGGTAAATGTGGCAATGGTCAAAAAGCTTAAAATTCCAAATATGACATATCCTAGCAATAACTTTAAGTATAATGTGCGTTTCACTGTTTCACCTCAAATTTATAGCCAATACCCCAAACGGTGGCAAGGTTCCAGGAACCGTGGTCTTTGATTTTTTCTCGGAGCCGCTTCACATGGACGTCCACGGTCCGGGTATCACCAATGTATTCATATCCCCAGATATGGTCCAAGAGCTGCTCTCTGGTAAATACCTGATTGGGTGACGAGGCCAGGAAATACAAGAGCTCTAGCTCTTTGGGCGGCATATCCACAGGTTTGCCATAATAGAGCACGGAATAATTGCTTTGATTGATGACAAGATCTGGGTATTCCACACATTTAAGATTGACGGCGGCAGGCTCCTGCTTTGTGGGCTGGTAGCGCCGCAGCACTGCTTTTACACGGGCAACCAGCTCCTTGCTATCAAAAGGTTTCATGATATAGTCGTCAGCGCCTAATTCCAGTCCCAGCACTTTGTCAAAGATTTCTCCTTTTGCCGAGAGCATGATAATGGGGAGATTTGACTTTGTGCGGATTTCCCGGCAAACCTGATAACCGTCGATGCCTGGCAGCATCAGGTCTAGCAGGACCAGGTTAGGGTTGTATTGCTCAAATACATGAAGTGCCTCTTCGCCATCATGAACCATGCGGGTGTCATAGCATTCCTTTGTGAGGTACAAAGAAATCAGTTCCGCTATATTTACGTCATCATCTACGATAAGGATTTTTTGTTTTGCAGCCATAAGAAGCCTCCTTTATTTAAATTCCGCAATGGTGACCCCAGAGTCGCCTTCTCCGAATTCTCCAAGCCGGAATGATTTGACATATTTCAGTCGTTTTAAATGGTTTTGTACTGCATTTCTCAGAGCGCCAGTTCCCTTGCCGTGTACGATGCGCACCGAGGGCATATGTGCCAGGTAGGCATCGTCTAAGTATTTATCTAGCAAAGGCAGCGCTTCGTCAATCGTTTTGCCAATGAGATTGATTTCTGTGGAGACGGAGGAGGATTTTGACATTTTTAGCTTTCCGGCACTGGTGCTTTTTTTCTGATTTCCCAGCGCAGGGGTATCTTCCAGCAATATCAAGTCTCGCACGTTTACCAGAGAGCGGAGGATTCCCATCTGCACATACAGATCTCCTTTGCTGTTGGGCAGGGTGTGGACGGTTCCTTTCAAATTCATGCTTAATACTTTCACGGAATCGCCAATGCGCAGGTTTTTGGGAATCTTATGACTGGGTTCCTGCGCTTTTTGCTTTAATGATATATTCTTTTCCAGATCGTTCATTTTCCCCCTCAGTTTGCTTCGTTCCTGTTCCATCTCTTTGGCACTGGGGTGAGATTGTCCATATTTATTAAAGTTTTTAATGGTGCGGTCGGCAATCTCTTTTGCCTCTCTTAAAATGGCATGCGCATCTTCGCTGGCTTGGCGAAGGATCTTGTCCCGCTGGCTTTCCAGCTTATCCTGCTTCTCTTTCAGCTTGCGTTTTATGGATTCAGTCTCTTGGCGGTATTGCTCTGCTTCCAGTCGTTCTTGCTCCATGGCAATGCGGCTTGCTTCCAGATGAGAGACCAGATCTTCGAAGCTTTCATCCTGCTCAGACATGCGGCGCCTTGCATCTGCAATAATATCTTCTGGGAGTCCAAGCTTGCCAGAGATCGCAAAAGCATTGCTTTTTCCAGGAATGCCAATTAGAAGACGATAAGTGGGACTTAAAGTTTCCAGTGAAAATTCACAGCAGGCGTTTTCTACGCCGGGTGCAGACAAGGCAAACACTTTTAATTCGCTGTAATGGGTGGTTGCCATGGTCCTTATGCCGCAGTCATGCAGCTTTGACAAAATGGAAATGGCAAGCGCTGCGCCTTCGGCAGGATCTGTTCCGGCGCATAATTCGTCAAATAATACCAGGGAGTGTTCGTCTGCCTGTTCCAAAATAGAAACGATATTTGTCATATGGGAAGAAAAGGTGCTGAGGCTTTGCTCAATGCTCTGTTCATCCCCGATATCTGCGAATACTTGATGGAATACGGAAAGTTCAGAGCGGTCGTTGGCTGGAATATGAAGCCCTGCCTGCCCCATCAGGGTAAATAGTCCCACAGTCTTAAGAGAGACGGTTTTGCCTCCGGTATTAGGTCCTGTTACAATCAACAGATTAAAGTCGTCTCCTAAGCGAATATCGATCGGAACCACTTTGTGATTGTCTAAAAGCGGGTGCCGTCCTTTTCGAATTTTTATGCGGTGTTCCAAGTTAAAAAGAGGAGCCGTGCCGTTGTAACTTTTGGCAAGAGAAGCTTTTGCAAAAATAAAGTCTAATTCGGTCAGAATGTCATAATCGTCTTTTAAATAAGGAATGTATTCTGCTGCCAGGCTGCTAAGGCTGGCAAGAATGCGCTCAATTTCCTCTTGCTCTTTTAGGAAAAGTTCTTTTAGGTCGTTATTCAGTTTTACTACGGTCATGGGTTCGATGAACAGCGTGGAGCCGGTGGAAGACTGGTCGTGGATCATTCCAGGAACCTGCCCTTTTGCCTCAGCTTTGACAGGCAGGCAGTAACGCCCGTTACGCATAGTGATCACGGTATCCTGCAAATGAGTTCGTGTATCAGAACTGTTCAGCATCGAGTTAATCTGGCTACGAATTTTATCATTGATGTTCTTTATGGAGCGCCGGATGTTTTTTAATGTTGCGGATGCGTCATCTGCAATTTCGTCTTCTGACAGGATGCAACGCCGGATCTCTTCTAACAGCGGCGTTAAGGGCTCGATTCTGGTAAATAACTCATCCAGGGAATCAGCCTTTGCATCTTCTCGGTCACTGCGGGAGTAGGATTTTGCCCGCTTTGCAACTTCTAACAGGGAAGCTGTCTTAAGAAGCTCATCGATGCTGAGCACGCCTCCAATTTCCAGACGTTTTAGAGAAGCGCCGATATTGTGAGTGCCGGAAAATGACAAAGTCCCTTTTTGATATATCCTTGTCAGAGCATCAGAAGTTTGCCGCTGTGCAAGCTCGATTTGCTCCAGGTTTTCGGAGGGTTCCAAGACCTTGCAGAGCTCTCTGCCCGAGGCGCAGGTGGCATGTTCGCAGAGCAGGCTGATAATTTTGTCATATTCTAATGTGTGAAATACTTTTTTATTCATAAAATTGTTCCTTATAGTATTGTATTGGCAGCTGTTTCCCCCCAATCAGGGAATGCTTTACTGATTGTTTTTGTGGACATTATATCGTATAAATAAAAATCTTGCAACAAAAGCCGGAAAAACGTATAATAGAAAAAGAGGTGCGCTGTTGTTTGGTTTGCAGACAGTGATGAGCTTGGTATTTTGGAAGTTGAATCGTAATGGTCCATGGTACTGTAATGTATTTCAGGAGGGCGGCTATGAAGCAACAGGAGAAGATGGAAGATAAATTTGATTTCATCAAGGAGAAGATTAAGGACAAGCCAATTAATAAGAAACGTTTGTTGATCCGGGCGGGATATAACCTTCTGTGCGCAGTGATATTTGGATCTACAGCTTGCTTTGTATTTGTGTGGTTAAGGCCCTATATGGAGGATTGGCTTTATCCTGAAAAGGGTTCTGCTATCAGCATTCCCAAAGATGATATTCTTCTGGACGGAGGGGTTGTGAAAAAAGAAGATTTTTCCCAGGGGGGTAGTTCTGGACAGACGCAAGAGAGCCAAGAAAAGGATGACAAAGAGCAATCTTCCACACAGCAAAAGCCTGAGGAGAACGTTCACGAACCCGGGCAGTCCGTGGAGCCGCAATTGGAACTGGAAGATTTTCAAAAACTGCAGAGTAAGCTGTATGCGATCGGCAAGGAAGCCAATAAATCCGTAGTTACTGTTACAGGGGTCACTAGCGGAATGGATTGGTTCGATACTCCTTATGAAAGCGAGAGCCGTTCGGCAGGCGTGATTTTTGGAAGTAATGAACAAGAGCTTCTGATTCTTACTGAAAAGAAGACCATTGTGGATGCCCAATCGATCACCATCACATTTATAGATGGAGAGGAAGTGTCAGCCTCTCTGAAAAAGTATGATGGCAATACGGGGATTGCCGTGATCTGCGTCCCGGTGTCAGATATTTCCAAGCAAACAATGGAAAAGATTGAAGTTGCGTCGTGGGGAAACTCTTATACGGTAACCCAGGGGACGGTTGTAATTGCAATTGGCAGCCCATTGGGCACCAGTTATTCGATTTGCTGTGGAACGGTGACTTCTTCTCAAAACAAGGTTTCCACCATTGATACCAATTATACGGTATTCACCACGGATATTATCGGAAGTGAAAATGGAAGCGGCGTGCTGATAAACTTGCAGGGAGAAATTGTCGGGCTGGTGCTTCAAGATTATAGTAGCCAGAATGACCGGAATACGATCACGGCGTTGTCGATATCCGAATTGAAACAGATGATAGAGGATTTGGCGAATAATCGCAATGTCGCATATGTGGGACTGCGGATCAGTACGGTAACAGATGATATCGCAAAAGAATATAGGATACCCAAAGGCGTATATGTTAAGTCTGTGGCGCTGGACTCTCCAGCCATGGCGGCAGGACTGCAGCAAGCAGACGTAATTACGTCAATAGATGGAGAGGAAGTTGCCACGGTAGAGCAATACTTCCAAAAAATTTATGCCAAAGAGCCGCAAGACGTGATTAACATTCATATAAAACGTCAGATTGGGGAAGATTATGTAGATTTGGAGTGTGCGGTGACTGTTGGAGTTTTGCAATAGGAACGGCAGAGAATGGAGGAAATTTATGAAATATATTGAGACCCTGCGGGAAGGGGAACGTGTTGCAGAGATTTATTTATGTAAAAATAAGCAGACTGCGCTCACCAAGGCTGGAAAGCCTTATGAATCTTTAATATTGCAGGATAAGACAGGAACGCTTGATGCCAAAGTATGGGATCCCAATTCACAAGGAATTGATGATTTTGACACTTTGGATTACATAGCTGTTGTAGGAGATGTCACTAGTTTTCAGGGAGCGTTGCAGCTTAATGTCAAACGGATTCGAAAAGCGCGGGAAGGCGAATATGATTCAAAAGATTATCTGCCTGTCAGCGATAAGGATATTGATCTGATGTATCAGGAACTTACCCAATTTATTCAGGATATGAAAAATCCTTATTTGAAAAAGCTATGTTCTGGATTTTTCTTGGAGGATCAAGATTTTGAGCGGCGTTTTAAATTTCATAGCGCCGCTAAAAATGTGCATCATGGATTTGTTGGAGGGCTGCTGGAGCATACGCTTAGCGTGGTGAAACTGTGTGAATATTATACAAAGGCTTATCCGATGCTTCAGCGTGACTTGCTGCTGGCGGCAGCCATGTTTCATGATGTAGGAAAACTGGAGGAATTATCGGTATTCCCAGAAAATGATTATACAGATGCGGGGCAGCTTTTAGGGCATATACTGATTGGGGCAGAACTGGTAGGAGAGAGAATTCGTGCCATTCCCGGCTTCCCAGTTAAGCTGGCGAATGAATTAAAGCATTGTATTTTATCGCATCATGGCGAGTTAGAATATGGTTCTCCTAAGAAACCAGCAATTGCCGAGGCGCTTGCGCTCAGTTTTGCAGATAATACAGATGCCAAGATGCAGACGATGAAGGAGGCATTGGAGGCGACAAATGGAAATACTGGCTGGCTGGGATATAACCGGTTATTTGAATCTAATATCCGAAAGACAAGTGAGGAATGATATGTTTCAGAAAAATATGGAGCTTGAGCTTTTCATTGAAGATATGGGCGTGAATGGCGAAGGCATTGGCAAATTGGACGGTGCGGCGTTTTTTGTGAAAGACGCCGTAATTGGCGATCATGTCCGGGTCAAAATTATGAAAATGAAGAAGCGGTATGGATATGCCAGGCTTTTGGAGGTGATTTCGCCTTCTCCTTACCGCATACAGCCGTTATGCGCATGTTATCGTCAGTGTGGTGGCTGTCAGATACAGGCGTTAGAGTATGCGCAGCAGCTTAAGTATAAAGAGCGCAAAGTGCGAAATAATTTAGAACGTATCGGGGGACTTTCCATAGAGGGAACAGAAATAGGAGCAACAGCACAAGGGATTCTCTTTCATCCGGTTATCGGTATGAAAGAGCCTTTTTTCTATCGGAATAAGGCTCAGTTTCCAATAGGAACGGACAAAGAGGGAAAGATTATCACGGGCTTTTATGCTGCGAGGAGCCATCAAATTATTTCTAACCGCAAGTGCTGTCTTGGAGTCGGGGAAAATCAGGAAATACTGGATATTGTGGTTTTTTTCATGGAGAAATACCATGTTCCGCCTTATGATGAAGTTCAAGGCAAGGGACTGGTGCGCCATGTGCTGGTAAGGTATGGATTTGCCACCAGGGAAATCATGGTCTGCCTGGTGCTTAATGGTAGAAAGCTCCCTTACGCAGATCAATTGACGCAGGAGTTGCGGCGTATTCCGGGAATGACCAGCATTATGCTCAATGTCAATGACAAGAACACCAATGTGATTCTCGGGGATGAGCTGATAAATTTATGGGGTCAGGATTATATTACGGATTGTATCGGAGATGTAAAATATCAGATCTCTGCCTTGTCTTTCTATCAGGTAAATCCTGTCCAGACGAAGAAATTATATGAGACAGCGCTGGCTTTTGCCTGCCTTTCGGGAAAGGAAGTCGTGTGGGATCTGTATTGCGGAATCGGCACGATTTCTCTATTTCTGGCACAAAGGGCAAAATATGTTTATGGCGTTGAAGTGGTTGCGAATGCGGTTGATGACGCCAAAACGAATGCAAGGATTAATGGGATTGAAAATGTGGAATTTTTTGTGGGGAAAGTGGAAGAGGTAGTGCCATCTTTTTCAGAGAATGACAGGATGCGTCCAGACGTCATCGTGGTAGATCCGCCTCGAAAAGGCTGCGATCAAAAATGCCTGGAAACCATTGTCGCTATGCTTCCGGAACGGGTGGTATATGTGAGCTGTGATTCCGCGACGCTTGCCCGGGACTTGAAGTATTTATGTGAACGGGGATATGAAGTGAGAGAGGTGCAGCCGGTGGATATGTTTCCGCAGACGACACATGTGGAGAGCGTATGTCTACTACATCGGAAGGATTCGTGAAAATCCTTGATTTTAGGCACTTTGAGAGGTTTTTCAGCTTTTCAAAAAGTGACCGGAAAACGTATAAAAAAGCGATTTCCGATGGTGTAAACGTCTCCGTGGTTCTTGATATGGTATCACGGAACACATCGAAGTAAAGTTCATAATTCATCAAAAACTGTATTATTCAAATAGAGAAAAAAGTATGGGAGACCGTTCATTTTCAAGGCTTTGAGGATGGGCGGTCTTTTTTAGTTTCTATATTAGTTTATTGGAAATGAGAGGTGGTGATGGATATGGCAGGGAAAAAGCAGGATAATTCTTCAATCGTTCAAGAAGAGGGTGTTGGAAGTAAGCAGAATACATTTGATGGAAAAATCCAATATTTGTCCTTAAATCAGTTGGCAGACTTCAAAAATCATCCGTTTAAAGTGGAAATGAATACGGAATTATTTGAACTGATGCAGAGTATTGAAAAAGAGGGTGTTCTGGTGCCGCTGCTTGCAAGGCCGAATCCAGCAGGGCAGGGATATGAGCTGATAGCGGGACACCGAAGAAAGGCAGCCAGTAAATGGGCAGGGGTGGATAAAGTTCCTGTTATGGTTGTGGAATTGGATGATAACCAGGCGGTAATCGCAATGGTTGACAGCAACCTGCAGAGGGAGCATATCAAGCCCAGTGAAAAGGCGTTTGCCTACCGGATGAAATTAGAGGCAATGAAACAGCAGGGGAAAAGGACGGATTTAACTTCCTGCCAAGTTGGCAAAAAGTCAGAGAATCCAACCGTGGAGCTTGCAGGACTGGAAACTTTTATATCTGAAAGCGGTGAATGGGGATTGCGAAATACAAATGAAACGGGAAAAGTAGATTCTAATAGGGAACTGGCAAAGCAGGTGGGAGAAAGCCAGCGGCAGGTTAACAGGTACATTCGCCTGACATACCTCATTCCTAAGATATTAGACTGGGTTGACGAGGGTAAAATAGCATTCACTGTTGCAGTGGAATTATCCTATCTGAATGAGGAGCAGCAGTATGAGCTCCATGCCGTGATGGATATAGAACAGTGTACGCCATCCCTGTCACAGGCAAACAGGCTGAAACGCATGAGCCAGTCTGGGAAGTTGGACATGGATGCAATCTATCTGGTGCTGGAAGAAGAAAAACCAAACCAGAGGGAACAGATAAGGATTCGCTCTGACAGATTGAATCCATATTTCCCAAAGGATTATACGGACAAGCAGAAGATTGAACTGATAGAAACACTTGTTAAGGAATGGCATCGGGAACAGATGCAGGTAAAAAGCAGATAAGGAGCTGGTTATATGAAAAGGAGGACATTCAAAATGGATAACAAAATAGAAGTGATTGGGGTAGACCACGGCTGGTCCGGGATGAAAACGGTACATGAGGTATTTACATCAGGCTGTAAGGAAATCAGCACGGAGCCGGCATTTGCAGAAAACGTTTTGGAGTTTGCCGGGAAGTATTACAAGATTGGCAGCAGGCGTCTTGAGGTAAAGGACACAAAGGTAACGGATGAAAATTATTATATGCTGACATTGGCAGCGGTGGCAAAGGAATTGAAAATCAGGGGCAGAAAGACAGCCCATGTGCTGCTGGCGGTTGGGCTGCCGCTGACAAGGTTCGGGGACGAGAAAAAAGATTTCGTTTCTTACCTGTTGAAGAAAAAGGAAGTCTCATTTGCCTTTGAGAAAGAGAGGTACCATATTTTCATTGACAATGTCTGCGTTTACCCGCAATGCTATGCGGCAGTGGTTGACCGCATTGACAGATTCCCGGAGAAACAGCTTGCAGTGGATATTGGTTCCTGGACAGTGGACATTATGCCAATTGTCAACGGCCTGCCGGATGAATCGGCATGTGTGACGCAGCCACATGGGATTATCACCTGCATCCAGCAGATTAACAAGGAGTGTGTGAGGCAGCTGAATGCGGAGGTGGACGAGTATGACATTCAGAAAGTCATGGTAAGCGGCGGGGGAGACCTGCCGGAGAAGTACCGGAAGATTATCATTAAGGAAATCCGTGGCTACTGCCGGCAGATTTACCACAGCCTCCGGGAGCTTGGCTATAACATGGACCTCACGCAGATAATCTTTGTGGGCGGTGGCGCCGGGGTGATGAAACGTTTTGGCGGCCTGGAGCAGAAGAACATCCAGTATATTGAGGATGTGAAAGCAAACGCAAGGGGATATGAGCTGCTTGGGAACACATATCTGGCACAGTCGCAGAAACGCAGGTTTGGATAGGGGGGATTGCAATGGCTTATGGGGACCTGTTCCGCAATTTCACGATACGTTTTTCCATGACAAAAAGAGAGCATGTCCAGCTGCTGGAAAAGTTTGAGGATGATAAACTGAATGGCGGGAGGGCAAAGAACCAGGTGGTCATGGACGCGCTGAAAATGTATTATGACGCACAGGAGGCGGGGAATGGGAATGGGCTGCCGGAAGAAATGACGCCTGCCTATTTTGAAAAGAGGCTGTCCGAGGTGAAAGAGGATATAAAGACAGAAGTAATCCATGAGGTTGTCCGCATCGTTTTAGGGAATGCAGTGGCAGGGCAGCCGGTTATGGCGCATCTTCCCGGCGGGGAGCCGGAGGCAGAAGATACAGAAGATATGGAAGAAGATGGGGCGGCAGGCATTAGCGGGATGCCGGACGTCATGGATAAGATAATGGCATGGAGTGAGGATTAGGAGGGATTTATGGAAAGAAATAATAGTTCTGCCTTTATCCGTGGCAGGATGGCAATGGAATAAGGGAAAGCCCGGTATGCGGACCGGCTTTACGGGTTGAAAAGGCACGCTGAAATATGCGTGCTTTTTTTCTGCACAAATGCCGGGGATATGCCCGGCGTCTGTGCCGGCAGGGAATATCCGCAGGGAACAGAATACCAGATATGAATGGAGGACGTATATGACAAAAAAGAGATGGAAAAGGGTTATGGCTCTTATAATGGCTCTTGTCCTGACAGTGGGCGCTGCCATCCCCACTGCCGTTTATGCCAATGCAGATGGAACAGATGCAGATGCGGCAGTGGACATTGACGGGGACATCCAGGCAGACATGGAGCCGGAACCTGCACTTTACGACGAAACGGCGGGGACAGAAGTGGAGTCTGCAGAGATTGTGGAGCCGGCTGAGGAAGAAAGCAGGGAATCCGGCGGCAGGCAGCAGGAAAAAGAAGACGGAGACAGCGGGGAGGAGGAGCCTGCCCTCAATGAGGAGGAAACTGCCCCAACAGAGGATGGGAAAGTGGTTCCACTGTCAGATGGGGAACCGGAAATGTTTAGCGCGGGGGACACAATGACAATCCAGACGGCCTCTGCCCCGGTGTTAATGGCAGCAGGCGCCCCGGACAGCATGGCGGTGTCATGCAGCGGTTACGCAAAATACTGCGGACACAGCATGGGTATTAAGTATATTTCAGAACCCGGGGCTTACAACAGCCATCTGGTTTACTGTCTGGAGCTGAGCAAGAATACCACGGATGGGGCTGTGGGCGCCTCCGGTGCGGGCAGCAGCATCAAGCCGGAAATCACGTTCTGCATGGTAAACGGTGCCAGGATGCTGAATGGGCTCTGTTACAACAGCAGGTATTCCGAGGGTTCTGCCCCGGCTGATTACTTCATTACCGGTGCGGCAATCCATGTGCTGAATGGGGAAGTAAAGCTGGGCTATTACAACGATGGCAGCGGCGTCTATAATAAAATAGCAGCCCTTGTGTCGGATGCGGAAAATTATAACCGGGACGAGTATGACGAGGCAACCGGGACTACAAAGTCCATCGCTTATGCGATTTCCCCAAAGAAAACGGAGTGGCAGGACATGGGGGACGGTCTGTACAGGTCAAAGGAGAAGTTTGTCCGCACCAAAACGGGGAGCATTACCAATGTTTCCTATAAAATCACGGGGCAGCCGGACGGCCTGACCGTAGGAGAGCTGAAAACAGACGCCAGTGAGATTGAGGACGATTCTGATTTGAAGAAGTATGACATCTGCGTGGCACAGACGGATGCGAGCCAGCCGTCTTCCAACTTTTACCTGTACTGCAATGAGGAGGCAATGGAAAAGATTGTCGCGGCAGACAGTACCATCAAGCTGACGGCGACCGCAAAGTCAAAGGAGCATGGCGGGAGGAAATGGACGCCGACGGTGGTATCGCAGCAGAAAATCACCTTTCTGGAGGAGTTTGAGCCAGGGACTGTGACTGCAAGCGTGAAAGTGACTTCCAAATTTAAGGAGGGAAGTTTTGAACTCCGTAAGACGAACGTATATAACGGCAGGCCGGTACCGGGGGCAGCCTATTACCTGTATGAGGATGCGGAGTGTACGGACCTGCTGTGCAAACTCGGGAGGACAAACGCAGATGGCCAGGCACTTTCAGGGAAGGAGACGCTGACACAGGGCACCTATTACCTGAAGGAAGTCAGGGCGGCTCCGGGATATTTGAAAGATGAAACGGTCTACCCGGTGGGGCTGGAGTATTTTACCCTTTATGACAGTGATGGGAAAGTAACCCAGAAAGGGAAAACCATGCCGGTTGTGGAATACCCTGACACGGTGGGCGTCATGGTAAAAAAGACGGATTCGGAATCGAAAAATGTTGTGAAAGGAGCCGGGTTTGCCGTGTTCACCGATGCCGGATGCACGAAACGTGTTTCCGTGGGCGGGGACGGCAAGGCGGAGGTGCCGGTGTTCTATTATGATGAGGACTTAGGCATGGCTGCCTCCCAAAAGTTTGTGAAAACGCAGGACAAATATTATGTGAAAGAGGTTGTCATCCCGGATGGGTACCGGGATGACGGAAAGGTGTGGGAAGTGAGGCCGGACTATGGGGAGATTTCTGATTTCCGTGCGGAAAACACGCCAATCCGATGCGACGTGTCAGCGAAAAAGGAGGACAGGGAGACCGGGGAGGAGCCCCAGGGGGATGCAGAACTGTCAGGGGCAACCTATGGGCTGTATGCGGCGGAGACCATCACTTACCCGGACGGCAGGGGGACCGTAACCTATGCGGGGGATGACGACATTACCAGCACACAGGGGACGGATTTTGCGTCAACAGGCATCCCGGCAGAGAAAGGCGCGCTGCTTGCAACGGTAAAGACAGGGGAGCAGGCGGAATTTAACTTCGGCAACCTGTACTTCGGCAGCTATTATATCCGTGAGATAGAGCCGAGCGAGGGGTACCTGCTTGACGGGACCATTTACCCGGTCAATTTCCGAGGGGCGCAGGAAATCCACCAGGATATTTCCCTCAATACAGCCGTAATTGAAACGGCAAAGAAACAGGCATTTGAAATTATCAAGGTATCCACTGATGGCGCAAGCACGGAGACAGATTATGTAAAAGGCGCAGAATTTACCGTAAAACTGCAGTCGGATATTGACAAGAACGGGTGGGACAATGCAAAAACCCATGACGTGCTTGTGACGGACGAAAAGGGATGCGCGCTTTCCAAAGAGCTGCCTTATGGGACGTATCTGGTAAGGGAAACAAAGACGCCGGAGGATTTATATAAAACAAAGGATTTCACTGTGACGGTTACGGAGGATTCCAGGGAGCCGCAGCAGTGGAGGGTGTTCAATGACGCGCCTTTCAAAGCCTATATCCGCATTGTGAAAAAGGATGCGGAAAATGGGAACACGGTGCTGATTCCCGGCGTGACCTTTAAGATTAAAAATATGGATACCGGGGAGTATGTGGAGCAGAAATTGGGGGATAAGAAAATCAGTGAGTTTGCCACGGATGAGATGGGAACCGTAACCACGCCTCTGCAGCTGGGCTATGGGAATTATGTAGTGGAAGAAATTACGGCGCCGGAGGGATATGTCATTGCAGATGAGGGTTTCCCTCTGGAAGTTACCACGGATGGGGCATTGAAAGTCGTGGAGGATATAGACGGCGCTCCGGTCATTGAGGCAGTCATTGAAAACCAGCCCGTCAAGGGCAGCATTTCCATTGAAAAGTCAGGGGAAGTGCCGGTCTCCGTGGCATACGATACCATTATTGACCGTATCCTCAGTACAGTTACAGGCAAAAACAGGAGCGTGGATTTCAATTACGAGGAACAGCCGCTTGCCGGTGCAGTATTCAATGTCATTGCAGCGGAGGATATTTATACCCCGGACCGCCAGACGGATGAAGATGGGAACCGCATATTGGAAATGGTAAACGGCATTCCGGCAGGCAAGGGGGCAGTTGTAGCGACGCTTACCACGGATGAAAATGGGGAGGCTTTCCTTGACAGCCTTCCGCTTGGGAAATACCTGGTGGCAGAGGTGCAGCCGCCGTCAGGGTTTGCCATCTGCGGGGAACCAAAGGAGGTTACACTTTCCTATGCAGACGAGCATACGGAAGTAGTTTTCGGGGAGGCAGGGTTCGTCAATGCGAGGGTAAGGCCAGAGCTGTCGCTGATGAAAACGGACGGCGTAACCGCCTGCCCGGTAGCCGGCGCTGTTTATGGCATTTATGCGAAAGAGGAGATTGTGAGCGTATCCAGGGAAGTCCTTGTAAAAGCGGATGGCCTTGTGGACACGGCTGTAACGGATGAAAATGGGAAAGCAGAATTTGAGGCTGACCTGCCGCTGGGGCTGTACTATGTGAAAGAAGTGGAATCCCCGGCGGGGTATCTGCTGGATGAAACGGCATATGACGTGGATTTTTCCTACACACAGGAAATGGCAGCCACACCGGCCGTGGCAAAGCAGTTGGAAGTGAAAGACACGCCGATAATTGTGGAGGTGTCCAAAACGGACATTACGACAGGGAAAGAGCTGCCGGGGGCAACGCTGGAGGTCACCAATTCCAATGGGGATGTATATGCCTCATGGAAAACGGATGGAAAGCCGTACCGTTTAGAGGCAATCCCGGCGGGAAAGTATACCCTGCGTGAGACAGCGGCGCCGTACGGCTATCTGATTGCCAATGAAGTAGATTTTACTGTGGGGGAGACAGGGAAGATTCAGAAAGTCTTCATGTCCGATGAAAGGGTAAAAGGAAAAATCATTGTCTGCAAAACCTGCAGCCAGTCGGGAAAGCCGTTGGAGGGCGTCATGTTTGAACTCCGCAACAAGGAGGGGAGGAAACTGGACACGCTGGTGACGGACAAGACAGGCTGTGCAGAGACGGGGCTTTTGGACATCTGCACTTATCATAAGGATGGCAGCTTTGGTGAGGACATTCCGTATTATATCGTGGAGACAAAAGCTGCGGCGGGGTATATCCTTGACAGTACCCCGCATAAGATATTACTGCAATACGATGACAGTGTGGCGGAGACAGTGGTTTATATGCTGAAACTGAAGAATAAGCCGGACAGGCCAGGGCTGCCGCAGACAGGTGGGAACTACCATCCGTGGATGTCTGCCGCATTGGGCGGTATGTGCATTGCCGGCGGCGTGCTGTATGAAAGGAAACGCAGGAAGAAAAGAAGATAGCAGACTGTCAGTATGATTTTGGGAGAGGGGCCGGTCCGGTTTCTCTCCTTTTTTAAGCAAGGAGAATGATTGTTATGATGGATTATGAAGTATTCAAAAGCATTGTAAAAGGGAAGTTTTTAAGTTATATGCCGCCCGAATACAGGGATGCGGCTGTAGATATAAGGCCGGTACAGAAAGTGAACCGAACGCTGGATTCCCTGACGGTGTATAAAGGGAAAGATACGCAGATAGCCCCAACTATTTATATCAATGACATGTATAGGCATTACCGGGAATGCGGCAGCCTTGATGTCGTGCTGTGGGCTGCGGCAGAAGGATATGCTATGGGATTGGAAAATTTAAAAGACCATGCACTAAATATTGACATTGGGCATTTGAAGGACAATGTCGTCATGTGCCTTGTGAATACAGAGCAGAACAGGGAGTTTCTGGCAGGGGTTCCGAGCAGGGAATTCCATGATTTGTCGGTTATCTACCGTTGGGGTGTTGAAGCCATACCCGGTGGGGCAGGCAGCATAACCGTTTCAAATGAGATTGCAGAAATGGCCGGCATGACAGAGGAGGAACTGTTCCGGCATGCCTCTGAAAATACCAGAAGAATCAGCCCGGTCAGTATTATGCCCATGCGGGAGCTTATGCTTGAACTGCTGCCTGATGAAATGAAAAGCATGTTCATGCAGGAAAGCAGTCATGCAGAGGGCAGATGGGTTATCACTAATGAAAGCAGAATCAATGGGGCTGTATCCATGCTGTTTGAGGAGAACCTGCACCAGCTTGCTGAACAGGTAGGCGATAATCTTCTGCTCCTGCCATCGTCTGTCCATGAGGTGATTGCTGTTCCAGCAGGAATGGCAGAGGGAGATCCGTCTGAACTTGCGGAACTGGTGCATGGCATAAACATGGATATGGTGGAACTGGAGGAGCGTTTATCAAACAGTGTCTACTGTTATGACAAAGATGCAAGGACTATCGTGCTGGCTGTGGAATCACCGGAAAAAAGACTGGATGGCAGAGAGGCAGAGCTGTCGCTGATTCAGGAGGACAGAGGGCAGAGATAGGAGAGGCATATGGATGGAAATCAGGCAAGGGATATTTCAGAGAAAGAGCTTGCAGGGCTGCTGGAATCCATGCTGGAAAATGTGGTAGTCACGGTAATCTTTGGGGAGGAGGAAAGAGATGGGGATAAAGGGCAGTTTTGAACTGGAAGTTGTGTCTGTTCGGCTGGTTCAGGAGGCCTCTATCATGTCAAAAACGAAAATCCGCACTTCCGAGGATATTATCAATCTGGTGGGAAAGGAATTGTGCAGCATGGACCGGGAAGTTATGTGTGTCATTAACCTGAAAACGGACCAGACGCCAATTAACTGTCACTTTGCCAGTGTCGGCGGGCTGGATTATGCAATAGCACATCCGCGAGAACTGTTGAAGGCAGGCATCCTTTCAAATGCAGCAAGGATGATTTTATGCCATAACCACCCTTCGGGAAATCTCCTGCCGTCAAAGGAGGATGTGAGGCTGACAGACCGGATGCAGCAGGTGTGTGAATTAGTAGGGATTCCACTGCTGGACCATGTAATTGTGGGAGGGGATAACAGCCGGTATTTCAGTTTCAATGAAAAAGGGTTGGTAAAAAATCCGTGTATGCAGTACCGCTCCGATTACCGTCAGATAGAGTGGGACAGTCCGGCAAAAGCGGCAGAGGGAGGAGTGAGAAGATGAGGTTTACAGCGGATGAGCTGGCTCTTGCCAAACAGGTTGACCTGTGCAAAGTGGCGGAACACTTGGGATATACCGTGAAAAGGATTGGGAATTACCACACATTAAAGGAAATGGATTCCGTCCGCATTTATCACAGGAGCCACTGGTGTCGTTTCTCAAGGCGGTATGACAAGGGGGAAAACGGTGGCAGCCAGATTGATTTCCTGCGGGTGTTTGCAGGCATGGATGTGAAAGAGGCGGTGTTCTGGCTGCTGGATTTTGCGGGATACTGGAGGGAGGAAAGCGAGAGGGGCATTCGGAACATTGCCCCGGATAGAGGGAAAGAGGAACGCCCAAAGCCTTTCATATTGCCGGAGCCTGCGGGCAGCAACGCTTATCTGTACCGTTATCTGGAGCATGAACGCGGGATTGCACGGCCGGTCATTGACTTTTTTGTGAGAAAAGGGATTCTGTATGAGGCGAAGAATTACCACAACATTGTCTTTGTAGGAACAGATGGGAAAGGTGTGCCAAAGTTTGCCAGTATGCGGGGCGTCTTTGACAGGGATGGGAAAGGCTTTAAGTGTGACGTGGCGGGAAACGACAAACGGTACGGTTTCCATTTCCACTGCCAGGGCAGCAGGGAAGTCATTGTATTTGAGGCAGCAATCGACCTGATGAGCCATATCACGATGTTCCCGGCGTACAGGGCAAGCATGGTGGCGCTTGGGATGCTGGCGGATGCCCCGCTGGAAACATTCCTTGCACAGCACCCGGAGGTAGAAAGAATTAAATTCTGCCTGGACAATGATGGGCCGGGCAGGAAAGCGGCGGAAACACTGCAGCAGAAGTATGGGGAAAAGGGGTATGCGGCTGAGATTTTTCTGCCTCCGGAACCGTATAAAGACTTCAACCAGTGGAATGTGGGACTGAAAAAATCAGAGGAACAGGAAGAAATCCGGGAAACGGAAAAAGTGATGTAGGAATGGTGTAGTTATGCAGATTTTTGATGTAGGAATGGTGTAGAAAATGCAAAAAATGGTGTAGGAATGATGTAGTTTTTTCGGACAGCCTTTTTTTGATGGTGTAGGAATGGTGTAGTTTTGCAGATTTTTGGTGTAGGAATGGTGTAGAAAATGAAGAAAATGGTGTAGGAATGGTGTAGATTTTTTGTTTATCCGTATATTATCAGGGTTTTAGGGAGTGTGTCCCTAACCAGAAAGCCGAACCTGCGGGCGGCTTGCATTTTGTGACACAAAATGCGTATCTGGCGAAAACTTTGGGAGTGAAAGCGGGCCAAAGTTTTCAGGGCAGGAGTGGACCGGCAGCGGATGAAAACAGACAGGTAAGGAAATGAAAACAGGAGGTGCAAGGGAGCATGGGAGTGCTGGGAGTAAACACGCCCGGTGAGCTGGTGATGTGGCTTTATCTGGCGGAATCAGAGGTCAGCATGGAACAGGGTGAGGCAGAAATTATTCTGGATTATTTGAAAGAGCATAACATGGCATTGGCTGTATGCAGTCGGGAATTGATGGTAAGAGATATGGGAGAGGAACCATCGGAATATCAGCCTTATTCCATAGATGATGCCATCCACGATGTCTGTGAGTGGAATCTGGAGCTGATAGATGAGATAGAGGAGGCCATGAAAAACCCGGACAGCCAGGAGGACTATAACCGGTTCAGCGACGCACTTGATGTCCTGAAACAGCAGGAAGAAGTGCTGGACGGCCTGTACAGCCAGACGAAATATGAGCAGATTGCAGTGGAATGTGCATTGCAGGCGATTATTGCCGCACTTGGAAGTGTGCCGGAGGGAGTACAGGAAAAACTGGATGCATACAGACAGTGCAGCCCGGGGCAGACAGAAAAAATAGCAGGGATGGAAGAAGGAAATAGGCAGGAAACAGGGCAGCAGGAAAGGATAAGGTAGATGGCAAAGGAAGTTGTAAAGCATTTCCGCCTGACTGCCCATGATGCGGAGGTTTTTTCGGATAAGGCGAAAGATGCGGGGATGAAGGAATCTGAGTATTTCCGACTGCTGATAACGCAGGAGCCAAACGACTACCCAGAAGTGAGGCAGGGGCTGAAAGCCCTTATCAATGAAGTGAACAGGATTGGCGTCAACATCAATGAGATTGTCCACAACAATAATTCGGGGCTGTACCGGGAGTCAGATAAAATTCGTCTGGTTGCCTATATGCGGAAACTGAATGAGGGGATGGAAAGCGTGGTGGCGGCTCTTGGCCATCACTAAGATTTTAACCATCAATGACAGCGGCTTGAAGTCTGCGGGGAAACATCTGGAGCAGGCGGTTTCCTACATCCTTGACAGGGGGAAAACGCAGGGCGGCAGGCTGGTGACGGGAGTCAACTGCCTGCCGGAGAAAGCCTATGAACAGATGGCGGAGACAAAACAGAAGTATGGGAAGACGGGTAAGAGACAGGGCTACCACCTCATCATTTCCTTTGAGGCGGGTGAGGTCAGTCCGGACACTGCTTTTGAGATTGTCCGGCGGTTTGTGGAGGAATATCTGGGGCAGGAGTACGAGGCGATCCTCGCTGTCCATGACAATACCGCCCATGTCCACGGGCATATCATATTCAACAGCGTGAATTACCTGGACGGCAGGAAATACCGTTATGAAAAAGGAGACTGGGCAAAAAGGATACAGCCCATCACAAACCGGCTTTGTGAGGAATATGGGCTTTCCACCATAGAGATAGAGGAACACGGCAGGAAACGCAATCAGAGGTATAAGGACTGGAATGAGTTCCGGGATGGAAAATTCATCTGGCGGGAAATGATACAGAGGGATGTGGATGCCTGCGTCATGCAGGCGGAATCCTTTGAGGAGTTTCTTGGCTTTATGGCGGAAAAGGGCTATGACGTCAGGCAGAATAAATATCTGGCGGTCCGGCCTAAGGGGATGCAGCGGTTCTGCCGGTGCAAATCTATGGGAGAAAATTATACGGAGGACAGGATATGGGAGAGAATCCGGCAGGAAAGCTTTGAGACTTATGCAAAAAGGGAGCGTGGGGAAGAATCCCATGCCATAGAACCCCCGGAGGATGAATTTTTGCGCAGGACAAAACTGACAGGCATACAGAAAACCTATTATGCAAGGATATGCCGCCTGCGCCATCTGGAACGGCTGCCTTACAGCAAGGCATGGGAATACCGGGAGGAAATCCGTAAAATGCAGGAAGTCCATGAGAAATACCTGTTCCTTGTAAAGAATGGAATCCATTCCCTTGCGGAGTTAATTGCAGCCAGGGAGAACCTTGAGGAAAAAGTGGCAGAGTGCAAAAAAGAGAGGCGCAGGCTGTACCGGGAGAAAAAGCAGATGGAGCCGTTGTTTTCTGTAGCAGATAAGATGGCGGAATTAGCCCCGGCGGAAGAAAGCTATCAGGCAGGGGATGATTTTTTTGCAAAGGAGCACCTGCGGTATCAGGCATTGGAGGGACAGCTGCAGAGCCAGGGATATTCACTGGAAGAAACAGAAATCCTCCGCAATAGATATAAGGACAGAGGCAGCGGCATTTACCAGAGGCAGAGGGAAATCAGCCGGAGGTTAAAAATGTCAGGGGAAATGATAGAGGAATTTACTGACAGTCTGGAACGGGCAAGGGACAGGCAGACGGAAAAAACAAAACAGGATTTAAGCAGGGACAGCCGGAGCAAGGAATGACTTACTGCAGGCTGTTATTTTTATTCTATAGGAAAGACCTTGTTACGCTAAAGCGTGAAAGTGTCTTCCTATAGAATAAAAAACAATATGCGCACTCGCACAAGAGGAAATATGCCGCTAAAGCGGCTGTGCTCGGCGCAGCAAAATGTTCAAGCCTCCATGAGTGAGGGGTTAGGGGAGCTCCAGTGGGCTTGAACACTTTATTCTAGGTTAAATGGAGGCAATGGCGATGGCAGAAATAACTTTTTTTGCGGCGGAGTGCATGGAGTTCCCGGAAAGGCTTGGGGAGCTGCGTGAAAACCTGACGCTACCGGAGGCAGTGAATGTGTATATGACGATTTGTGAAAGGAACGGCTCATACGGGCCGGGAATCGGTTTTGTGCTCCGGGATGAGAGCATCCCCGATTATTCCGGCATTAAATGGCCGTTTTATCAGGGCAGGGAGATTGCACAGGACAGTATCGACTTAATTCCGGCATACCGGGAACACCCATTGGTAAAACAGGCAGTGGAGGATATGAAAGCATATCTGGAAAAGTCAGGGAGGGAAAGAAAGGAGGAACGCAGCATGGAACGGTCTCAGGGAGCAGGGAGATGACAGAAAACTTATCCATGCGGCAGGGAAGATTCCATAGAAGAATCTCCAAATGAATATTAGTGTGACTATAAAAACAGGAAAGAGAGGCAGGATATGGAAACAAGGAGACCGGAGAACGTGCAGATTGCATCTGTTATTGTGGAGCTTAAGGACAGGGGCTGCAGGGATGACGTGCTCAAACTTGCAAAAGAGGATTTGGAGCTTGGCTATCCAAAGGAGCTGGTTGCCATGTATGCAGAGGCAGGATGGCAGATGGACCGCTGCAGGAAGTTTTCCTCCATCATGCGGGCAAACAGTGATGGGGAACTGCTGCGGCTGTTGGCAGAGGGAGGATTTAACCCTTACCAGATGCAGCTGCTTGCAAATTATTATGATAAAGGCGTGGCGGTGGCGCAGCTGTCAGATGTGGGTTCCAAAGGGCTGACTGCCTATGACATGGAGCAGGCGTTGAAACTGGTATACCAGGCAAACCGTGAGGCAGGGGCGGCACAGGGAAAAGAGAGCCCGGAAACAGAAATGCCGCAGGAGCAGGATGTTTCTAAGACCGAAGAACTCTGCCAGCGAGAAAAGGAGCTGGAGGAGCAGCAGGAAATCAATAATAAGCAGGCGTCAGAAAATGCAAAGCTCCGCACAAAGGTAGAAAGCCTGGAAAAGCAGGTCAGGGAACTGGAACAGGAGAAAGCAGGCTATGACAGTGAAAAGCGTTCCATTTTAGAGGAGCGGGACCGCATTTACCGGAAGAACCAGATACTTCTTGAGGAAAAAGAGCAGCTGATTGCAGACCTTGAGGAAGTCCAGAAAGAAAAGGATGGGCTGGAACAGAGCCTGAAAGGGAAAGAGGATAAAGAAATGGTACAGGCAGCTAAAAGCAGCAGGGATATGGGAAATCATGATTTTGTTGCTGCCATAAAGGGCAGGAATGGGGAGACACGTCTTGTCCCGATGGAGAGGATGTCACGCAGAAAGCCGGAGGGAATCCGGGCGTTTGCGGAAAAGATTTTCGGAAAGGGCAGGCAGGGCTCCGGGTTGATAAAGCAGCTTACCGGGAAAGGGCTGAACCCTGCACAGATGGAACAGGTCAGGATGGCAATACAGGCAGGCCTTACAGAGCAGGAAGTGGGTGACCTGATTGACAGCGGTTTCAGTGCGGAGGAAATGGCACAGGCGGTCGAGATTGTAGTGGCGGAAAAAGCGTACCAGTAAGGAGGCAAATATGTCAGAGATAGCAGATGCAGTACAGATTATCCGTGTCACTTATGATGGGATAGAAATAGCCATGAAGATGGGGAGCGCTGGGGTTCGCTCCATGCAGAAAGCACTGGACTTGATTGTGGCAATGCTAGAGCATGAGAAAGAAATGGGCAGGACGAACCTGAAAGGGCTGCTGGCAAAAGGCGGCGACATACAGGTGCTTTCTTTTGCAGATGAGGATTTGAAGAAGTTCCGGAAACTGGCAAAGAAATATGGGATTCTGTATTCAGAGATGCCGGATGCAGGCAGGAATGACGGGCTTACGGAAGTGATGTTCCATTCCGAGGCGGCGCCGAGGATACGGATGATGTCACAGAAACTGCAGGACGGCAGGGTATTCAACATGGATGAATATTTAAAGAGCGGCAATGAGGAAAAGCTGAACCAGTTACTCAAGTATCTGGAGAATGAAAAAAACGGGAAATCCCCACGGAAACTCCATGCGGATGAGTCAGTCCGGGCGGATAATGCCATTGACGGGCTGATACAGAAAGTAGGCCGTTATGCGGTGGAGAAAAAGTCGGTCAGCGTGGAGGCGGTAAAGGCAGACCTGCAGGTGGGGGCAGACGAGGCAGAAAGGGCAATCGGGCAGCTTGCCAAAATCGGTGTCCTTGACAGGGCCGACAATGCAGGCAATTACCGTGTCATGATGGAGCGGGAGGCATTTGACAGACGGATTAGGCGGTATCAGGAACTGAATAACCGCATGAGGCAGATAACCGCCTCGAAGAACACGTCGCTGTTGGACATTACCATCTCGAAAAAGCTGATTGCACAGGAAAATGAGCATGCCGTAAAGACAAGGGTGCCGGGGATGTATGGGCAGAATGAGGGGTATGTCTGGATAGACAAGGCAGACATTATGGAAATCCACAATGGGAAGACGCTGCTTACCTATCTGGATAAGAACAGGGAATACAAGATTTACTCTGTGGATAACCGGGTACTCCGCACCATCAAGGGTGAGGAACTTTACAGCGGGCATTATGACCGGGTGGAGGCGGCAGTAAGGCAGCGGTATAAGGCAACAAAAGCACAGCCGGCAAAAACCGTGGAGAGAACAAGGAGGAGGTAAAGATGCAGACAACAAAAAAGAGACCAAATATCATTATGATTGTGCTTGGTGCCTTTGCCTCTGCCTTTCTTGGCTATCTGGCAGCGGGTGCATGGAGGGATGGGATAGAGTTTCATGAGTTCTTGGAACGGTTTACCATTGTATGCTCCTATCCCCTGCATGATTATTATAATGAGTTTACTTTCCGCATGATTGGCTATGCACTGCTGGTGTATGCCGTTATCATCGTCATGTATTATACAAGCCAGAGGAATTTCATGCCGGGGAAAGAATACGGCACTTCCAGACTGGCGGATACAAAGCAGGTCAACCGTGTTTTAGCGGATAAGGATGAGGGCAGGAACCGCATACTGAGCCAGAATGTCCGCATGAGCCTTGACACAAGGCATACCAAACTTAATAACAATGTCCTTATTATCGGCGGTTCCGGTGCAGGAAAGACATTCTATGAGGTAAAGCCAAACCTTATGCAGTTAAATACCTCATTTATCGCAACAGATCCGAAAGGGGAGCTGCTCCGCAGCGAGGGTGAAATGCTGAAGAATAATGGTTACAACGTGAAGGTCATCAATCTTTTGGAGATGGCAAAATCGGACTGTTACAATCCCTTTGCCTATATCCGGGAGGAAACGGATGTGGTAAAGCTGATAACGAATATCATGAGCAATACAACCCCGAAAGGCGCGAGTCCCTCAGATCCGTTTTGGGAGAAAGCAGAGGGATTATTTTTACAGGCGCTTTTCTATTATGTGTGGCTGGAGGAAAAGCCGTCAAAACGGAATTTTGCCTCGGTGCTGAAACTCATGGAGGAGGCGGAAGTCACGGAAAAGGGTAAGCCTTCCATGCTGGACACCAGAATGAAGTTCCTGGAGGCAACAAGCCCATTAAAAGAAAACCATCCTGCTGTCAAACAGTACAACAAGTGTATGCGCGGTGCGGGCGATACCGTCCGTTCCATTATTATCAGTGCCAACTCCCGTCTGGCAACGTTGGAGAATAAACAGGTCCTCCGTATGCTTTCAAGGGACGAGCTGAACCTTGCGGAGCTGGGGATTGGCGTCAATGGGGATGGAAAGACGAAAACGGCATTATTCTGTGTGATACCGGATTCGGATAAGTCCTATAACTATATTATCGGAATGCTCTACACACAGATATTTCAGGAACTGTATTATCAGGCAGATTTTAACTGTGGGGGCAGGCTGCCGGTGCATGTTACTTTTATGCTGGATGAGTTCAGCAATGTGGCTCTGCCGGATGATTACTGTTCCCTGTTGTCCACCATGCGCAGCAGGGAGATTTCCAGTGTGATTATCATCCAGAACCTTGCACAGATTAAAGCGCTGTTCAAGGACACTTGGGAGACAATTCCGGGGAATTGTGACAGCCTGGTTTATCTTGGCGGCAATGAGCAGAGCACCCATGAGTACATCTCAAAGCTGTTAGGAAAGGCGACCATTGATAAAAAATCAAGCGGGGAAACCAGAGGCCGACAGGGGAGTTCCTCAAGGAATTATGACGTCCTCGGCAGGGAGATTATGACACCCGATGAAGTAAGGAAGATGGATAACAAAAAATGTCTTATCTTTATCCGTGGGTTCGATCCGATACTGGATAATAAATATAATCCGTTCGGGCATCCGGTATTTGCCCAGACCGCAGACGGGGAGGGAGAGCCTTATGAGCATGAGCCGGCGGCAGAGGGGGAGAGTGCAGAACCGGGATTTACCATTTTGAATCAGAAATCCCTTGCTTACTATGAGGGGCTGAAAGAAAAAGGGGAGCCGGTTTATATTGACACAATCCCATATGAAGAATTTATGTTGCTTGGGCAGGTGGAAATGGAAAAACGCTTTACAGATTTGGACGAGCAGGAGCAGCGTGAGAGCCTTAATGAAGATATGCAGCTGGAATATGCCTTTGACGTGGAAGAAGATACATCGGATTTGTCAGCGGAGGATGCGGCAATACCGGAATCCTTTGCAGCAGGGGATACAGGAGCAGCGGATTCCATTTCTTACCGTATGTTTCACTGGAAATTTACCGTGGAACAGAAAGAGGAAGTAAAGCGGGCAATGGCTGTCCGTGTGCCAAAGGATGTGATACTGTCTTATTTCTACCCGGAAACTTCGGTGGTGAAGATGATGGAGATACGCAGGAAATATGAATAAATTTGATTGGTGGTTGTGTATGAGTTTGTGTACGTGTTAAAATAAAGCCAAAGCTGAAAAATGGCAGATAAAATATGAACTGTATTTATGAGAAAATATGGGATTTTGCGATTGTGAATGTAGAAAGAGGAAAAAGAATGAATTTCTTATGGGTTGCATTAGGCGGTGCAGTTGGCGCAATGGGAAGATACGCGATAAGTTTAATTCCCTCAAAAACCACATTTCCGGTTCTTACACTGGTTACAAATATAATAGGGGCGGTTTTAATTGGGTTTGTGGTTGGGATTGTCAGCACACGGGAAGATATATCACAAAACAGTGTTCTGTTCTGGAAAACCGGAATTTGCGGTGGATTTACTACATTTTCCACGTTTTCATTAGAGGCATATAGGTTATTTGAAGATAGACTTTATATGCAGGGAACCTTATATGCTGCTTTAAGTGTGGTATGCTGTATCTTGGGAGTTTTCTGTGGCGAAAAACTGGCATTGTTATTGCGGTAAGGGATAGTTCATTCAAGAAAAGTATAGAGGAGAGAAAAATGCAAAAACAAAAAAGTCAACCGGTACAGATAAAATAATAGGTTATGAAATTTGACATCAGCCATTCAGGTTGGTGTCTTTTTTTATGACATTGGAAAGGGGGAGATTACTGCATTAGCGTACCGGGGAAAGCCCGGTTTCCTTTAATAACGGGAGGATTCCCGATGAAATATAAGAACAGATATGGATGGACTTGTTTCATCAGACGGAGATAAAAGCTGTGGATGGAAGAAGTCTGTCCATATTTTTATCTCCGTATTTTTATGAAAAGGAGAGAGCAAAGATGAGAAACAACACAAGTAAGAAGAAACAAAACAACATTGGCGGTTTCTGCAAAAGGGTTCTGGTTCCGTCTTTTGCCGGCGCGGCATATGCCGTGTCGCAGATGACAGCAACGGTTTTTGCGGCAGGAGGCGATACCAGTGCCGTTACAAAGCCGCTTGACAATTTAAAGACGTTAGTGATTGCAGTGATTGGGGCGGTGGGCATCATTATCCTTGCAAAAAATGTGATGGAATTTGCACAGGCATACCAACAGCAGGATTCTTCTACCATGAACTCTGCACTGAAAGGGATTGTGGCAGGCGCAATGATGGCGGGGATTTCCTCAGTGCTGACATTCTTGGGCTTTTAGGAAAGGTGGAAACGAGGTGACTTGAAATGGACATTTTTAAGCTGGGGGACAAGATACTGGCACTTTTGGAGGCAGTGTTTGGGTTTTGGAATAACCAGATTTCCCTTATCTTTGACCTGTTGGGGCAGTCGCCCGATGCGTTTAAGGGAGGGGGGCCGTGGAATGTCATAGCCGGCATTGAGCCTATATTTGTGGCTGTTGGTTCTTCCCTTGTGGTGCTGTTTTTCGTGATAGGGTTCTGTTCGGAGAGCATTGACATCAGGGAGGAAATGAGGTTTGAGGCAATCCTGCGTATGCTGATCCGGCTTGGGCTGGCGGAGTATATGGTGGCAAACAACGTAACGATTATGAAAGCCGCATTTACTTCCATCGGCGGTCTGGTTGGGCTGCTCAGTGCGGGCAATACCACAGAGCTGAAAATTGCAGAGGAGCAGGCGCAGGTTATTGAAAATTTAGGGTTTGGGGAAAGCCTGATTATGCTGATACTGGCGGCGCTGCTGTCGCTGATTGTGATAATCTGCGGTTTTTTCCTGCTCTATACGGTGTATTTCCGTTTCCTGAAATTGCTGGTTATCGTGCCGATTGGTTCGATAGCTTACGCTACCATGAGTGGGAACCGGATGGTGTCACACACGGCGGTCACTTACAGCAAATATTTCCTGTCAGTGGCATTTGAGGCAGTTACGATGGCGCTGGCGATTATCGTCTGCAATGCCTTTATCAATGCGGGGCTGCCATCTTTTACGGGGGATTATTCGGATTGGGCAAAAACCCTGATTTATCTGTGCGAGATGACGTTTACGATTGCACTTACGGTAGGAAGTGTGAAAGGAGCCCAGAGCCTTACCGGCAAGGTATTGGGGCTTTAAGAAAGGGGATAAGATGAACGAATTAAAAATAAGGCCTCTTACGGAGGAAGAAAGGAAATATACCTATACACAGGGTATGCAGCTCGAAGGGCAGACTGGAACTATAGGTTTCCTGTATGGGGAGCTTGACAGCAGCGGAAAAGATTTTTCCACTGCATGGACGGACCGGTGGGAGAAATACAAAACAGATGTGTTTAAGACGGAACTGGACGGAGTGGTTGGCGCCCTGCGTTCAGGGGAGCATGGGCTTTTGCAGAGCCGCACTGCTATGAGGGACTATGTGCGTGAACACCCGGAAAGCATTTTCGGGGCCGGGAACATGACGGTAGCCGGTTTTCGTGTGGACAGGGGGGAACACGCTTTTCTGATACGTTGCAATCTGAGGCCGGAAAAGGATACTTTTTTCTGTTACTGCTATGTTTCAGAGTTTCTGGACAGGCATATGGCAAATGCACGCCCGGGCATCCGTTTTGTCGATCCGCATTATCAGGAGCTGTTCTGTGTACCGGATGGCGGGAGGATAATCATAACGGAACCGGATGGAGAGCAGAGGGAAAAAATTTGTCGGTTTGTGGATGAATATCATACGGAAGTTTCCGGCTGGATTTTCCATATCTGTGAGTTTGCTGAGAGAATGGAACAGAACAGAAATTCCTATGAACCGGTGCAGGAAAAAGGCATGGGAAAGGAACAGCCGGGAAAAGCAAGGTAAGTAATGGTATTTGCAAGAAAGGAGAATAAATTTTGAAAATCAATACAATTTCATCGGAAGATTTACGCAGCATGGAGAATAAGGAGGGACTTATTTTGCAAGGCTGCGGCGGGGAACTAAAAGAGTGGGTGGATGGAATCAACCAGATGCTTACGGAAGAAGGAATTTTACTGGATGGGACAGAATTTCAGGAAGTGTCGGCATTTGAACATGATGGGCTGCCCTGTATTTTATATCCTTTTGAGGATGTAAAGCTGGATATGGGGAAATTCGCCATATGGCGGTTACAGACATATGAGAACTTTGGCGGCACATGGCTGTCTGACTATGTGCCGAACCGTCTGGGCGGCTTTGCAGACAGGCCTGTGGAAAAGCCGGACTGTGCCCTGATTGGGGAGGACAGCAACATCTTTAACCTGGCGGGGGTTGCTGCCAGTACGTTAAGGGAGCATGGGCTGAAAGAGCAGGCAGAGGAACTGAAAGAACGTGTCTGTTCTTCCGGCAGTTATCATGAGGCGCTCCATATCATTGGCGAGTATGTCAATATCACATCCAAAGATGAATGGGAGTTTGGGGACGCAGAGAGGGAACAGGAGCCTGTGCGGCAGGAACCGGGGAAGTCAAGGTAAAAAGCCGTCAGGAAAGGAGAAGAAAACAGTGGTAATAGAGATTAATAAAAATATTGACAACTACAAGGAGTCCGTGGTGCTGGGACTGACTGCAAGACAGCTTGTGTACTCTGTCTTATCTGTAGCTGTGGGAGGCGGGATTGTGCTGCTTTTGTACCAATATGTGGGGCTGACGGTCAGCGCCTATATAGCAATCCCGGTGGTTGCACCAATCGCCATGACGGGCTTTTATTCTTATCATGGGATGACGTTTATGGAAATGATGAAATTAAAGCTGCACTTTGCCTTTGCAAACCGCACCTACACCTATGTATCTACGGAGGGGGAGCAGGCAGTACGGAAGTTGCGGCTGGAGGAAGAAACAAAGAATAAGGCAGGAAAGAAAAGCAGTACAGGAAAGAAAGGGGATACCGGCAGAGGCGGCTTTGCAGCAGTTCGGAAAAAGATATTCCGTATGTTTTTTGCAGTGGTATTATTATTTGTTTTATTTGTAGTATTGGCAGTCTGGTATAAGTACAGACAGTAAAAAGAATAAGTAACAATCAGGGCATTTTCCGCTGTATGGGAGATGCCCTTTTTGTATGGAAAGGGAAAAGAAATATATGCAGGATTTAACACACGTCAGCCTGTTTACCGGCATTGGCGGGCTTGACCTTGCGGCGGAGGCGGCGGGGTTTACCACTGTTGCACAGTGTGAATGGGCTGATTTTCAGAATGGGATATTGGAAAAATACTGGAAAGATGTGCCTAGATTTAAGGACATCAGGGATTTGAATAAGGAGGAGTTTTATGCGAGGACAAACGAACGAAGTGTCACACTCATCTCAGGGGGATTCCCCTGCCAGCCGTTTTCCTTTGCCGGGAAACGCAGAGGCTTTGAGGATGACCGTTACCTCTGGCCGGAAATGCTTAGAGTCATCAAAGAGCTTTCCCCCGCTTGGGTGCTTGGAGAAAATGTTGCTGGGTTCCTCAATATGGGGCTCGAACAGACGGTTTCTGATTTGGAAGGAGCAGGCTATGAAGTCCGGGCTTTCGTACTACCTGCTCTCGCCGTCGGCGCGTGGCATGAGAGGAAACGGGTATTCATTGCCGGACACCTGGCCGACGCCGGTGGCGGCCATTGGGAAGATGGATGTTTCCACTGCCCTCATTGGCAGGATGAAGAAAACGGGGACATTAAAGAAGCTCAACTCAACGGGGACGCTCTGGAACCCCAACCTGCAGATGCGGGTATTCTGTACCCCGGAGGTAATGGAGCAGATGGGGACCGGATTCCACGAACCGGAGACGGAGGAGCAGAGGGGACTTTTTACGGAAGTTACGGAACTTTCCATGAAACAGCACAAACTCAACCCGGAATGGGTGGAATGGCTGATGGGATTCCCGATTGGATGGACGGACACAGGATGTGGAAAAAAGAGCCGGAGGGTGTAAGCCGCATTACGAGACCTTACCCACTGTGGGGCAGCCGTATGTTTTCGCTTGGGAATGCGGTGGTGCCGCAGCAGGCCTATCCGATACTGAAGTGCATTGCGGATATTGAGACGGGCAGGTGCAGGTCTTTCTGTCCAGAGAAGAAATAGTAGAAAGGAAAACAGTGCAGATGGGGAGCCGGCAGGGGGGTGCCGGCTTTCCCTATTGCATGGGAATGGAGGCAGACATGGGAATTTTTTCAGATGGATTCAAAGAGCTTAAAAAGGCAGATGTGCCCCTTTATAAGACGCCGAGATCCATACAGGAGACAATAGAGATACTGTCGGTGGCTGAGAACGGCATTTTTGAGGTTGCAAAAAACCGTTATTCAAAGAGTTACCGTTTTATGGACATTAATTACACGACTGCCAATGAGGGAGAACAGGAAAGTATTTTTGAGAGGTACTGCAAATTCCTCAACTCACTGGACTGTAATTTTAAGGTTACCATAAACAACAGGAATAAGGACATGGCCAATTTGCGGGAGATGGTGCTGCTGCCATACCGCCAGGATGGGTTTGACCGGTTCCGTAAAATTTACAATGACATCATAGAGGACAAAATCCGTGAGGGCAGGCAGGGGATAGAGCAGGAACGGTATCTGACGCTTACGGTTGAGAGGAAGAATTTTGAGGAGGCAAAGGCGCAGTTTGCCACGCTGGAGGCTGTACTGCACAAGGCTTTTGGGGAACTTGGGGCAGAGATAGAGCCGCTTTCCGGAAATGAGAGGTTAAAGGTGCTGCATGATTTTTACCATCTCGGCAGGGAGGACGGTTTTGACTTTGACATCCGGCGGGCAAAAAAGGTTGGCTCGGATTTCCGCAATGATTTGTGCAACGGGATGCTGAAATACTTCCCGGAGCATATCGAAGACGAGGGCAAGTTTGTAAGGGCACTGTTCATTAAAAAATATCCCAGCAGCTTATCCGACCGTTTCCTTAATGAAATTACGTCACTGCCTGTCCATTCCATTGTGAGCATTGACGTTGTGCCGGTGCCGAAAGATTTGACGACAAAGATACTGCAGAAAAAATATCTCGGCATTGAGAGCGACATTATCAGGCAGCAGCGAGTAAGGAACAAAAACAATGACTTTTCCTCGGAAATTTCCTATGCAAAGCGCATGGAGAAAAAAGACATTGAGGAAATCATGGATGACGTGAGGGAAAACGACCAGTGCCTGTTTTATGCGGCAGTCAGCATAATTCTTGTGGCAGAGAGCAGGGAGGAACTGGAGAGCGTGACGGAGACGGTGGAGACCATTGGGAAACGCCATTCGGTTATCATCGACACCCACTACCTGAAACAGAGGGAGGCGTTAAATACCGCACTTCCTATTGGGGTAAGGCAGGTGGAGACCATGCGCACCATGCTGACGCAGTCCCTTGCGGCATTGCTGCCTTTCAACGTACAGGAATTAAATGATGCCGGGGGCAACTATTACGGCATTAACCAGATAAGTAAGAATATTAACGTGGGGAACCGGAAGACGCTGATAAATGGCAATGGGTTCATTTTCGGCGTGCCGGGCTCCGGCAAGTCCTTTTTTGCAAAGCAGGAGATGGGCAGCGTGTTCTTAAATACGGATGATGACGTGATAGTCATAGATCCGATGAATGAATATTTTGACATTGCGGCGACTTACGGCGGTGCGGTTGTGAACCTGTCAGCATATACGAAAAATTTTGTCAACCCGCTGGAGGCAGATATGGCACACACCAATGAGAAAGGGCTGCGGGAGGTCATTGCTGACAAGTCGGAATTTATGCTTTCCCTCTGCGACCAGTTGTTAGGCAACGTCCTGAACCAGAAACACCATTCCATCATTGACCGCTGTGTCCGCAGCCTTTATATGGCGGCATGGAAACAGCAGAGGGTTCCAGTCATGTCAGATTTTTATCGGATTCTCAAGGCACAGGAAGAAATGGAGGCGCAGGAGCTGGCACTTTCCCTTGAATTATTCGTGGAGGGTTCCCTTAACATCTTCAACCACCACACGAACGTGGATGTGGACAGCCGTTTTACGGTGTACGGCATACAGGATTTGGGGAGCCAGCTTGCGCCGGTGGCAATGCTTGTGATGATGGAGGCGATTCAGCAGAGGATTTTAGACAACGCAAAGCGGGGCAGGGCAACGTGGCTGTATATTGACGAATGCCATGTGCTGCTTGGCAGTGAGTACAGTGCAAAGTATTTACAGCAGCTGTGGAAAAAGGTCAGAAAGCAGGGCGGCCTCTGTACCGGAATCAGCCAGAACGTGTCGGATTTGTTACAGAATTATATCGCCACTACTTTGTTATCCAACAGTGAGTTTGTGGTGCTGTTAAAGCAGTCCAATGTGGACAGTGCAAAGCTGGCGGAGGCCATAGGCGTGTCGGATGCGCAGCTGCGTTTTGTCAGCAATTCATCAAGCGGAACGGGACTGTTAAAGTGCGGCAGTGTTGTCATTCCTTTTGACAACAGGATAAGCAAGGAGACGGATTTGTACCGTCTGTATAACACGAACCTCCATGAGAAGATAGCGGAGGGGGCATTGCAGGATAGTGGGAGTGTTGGATTTGGAGATATGCCGGAATCAGAGGCAGAGCCGACAGACGCTTTTATACCGGAGCAGGGAACAGAACCGGCAGAGAGTTTTATGCCGCAATGGGATATGCTGCAACTGGCAGCAGAGGAAATCGGAATGGCAGGAAATATCTTTCAGCCGGACAACAGGGATGTATCTGGGGAGGATAATGCGCCAATGAAAATATATGAGCCAAAGCACCGCAGGACAGAAAGCCGGCAGTTTTTTTCAGGGCCGCAGAAGACGGAAAAAGCGGGCAATGGCTGGATGAGATGGTCAAGTTTTTTTGTAACACTTACAAGGAAAAGTTTTGACATAATCAT
>OFHO01000218.1_pt1 | contig 57340 bp, 57 predicted proteins | sample 1521531 | NCBI WGS metagenome assembly OFHO01 (sample SAMEA3504124, study PRJEB24116) | mouse gut metagenome | biome: mouse gut; feature: mouse-associated habitat; material: faeces | place: Denmark | collected 2011
CCTGGGAGGACAGCTCCTCGCTGGCGGCGGCGCTCTGCTCGCTGGTGGCGGAGTTTGTCTGCACCACCGAGGAGATTTGGTCGATGCCGTCAGTAACCTGCCCCAGGGCGGTGGTCTGCTCCGCAACCGCGTCCACCACAATGGACATCTGGGAGGTGACCCCTCCCGCCAGTTCGTTGGTGCGCTCCAGGGACTGGGTCACCCGCTCCACCACGCGGCTGCCCTCCTCCACGGAGGCGATGGAGCCCTCGATAAGCTCCTTGGTGGCCTTGGCGGCCTCGTCGGACTTGGTAGCCAGGTTCCGGACCTCATCGGCCACTACGGCAAAGCCCTTGCCGGCGGCCCCCGCCCTGGCGGCCTCCACGGCGGCGTTGAGGGCCAGGATGTTGGTCTGGAAGGCGATGTTTTCGATGGTGGCGATGATTTTGCCAATCTGCTGGGAGGAGGCGGAAATCTGCTCCATAGCGGTGTTCAGCTGCCCCACGTACTCCACGCTGGTGCCCAGCTGCGCCCCCGCCTGGTTTACAAAGCTGCCAGCCTCCTCGGTGGCCTTGGCGGTCCTCTTGGCGTTGTCGGAAATCTCGCTGATGGTGGCGGAGAGCTCCTGGACCGAGCTGGCCTGCTGGGTGGCGCCCTGGGCCAGGGCCTGGGCGCTGGTGGACACCTGCTCGGAGCCAGAGGAGACCTGCTCGGCGCTCTCCCGAATCTGGCGCATGGTGTCGTTGAGCTTGTTTTCAATGCTTTCCATTGAGCGCTTGATGGAGGCGAAGTCCCCTATGTAGTCCTGCTGCACCTCGCTGGACAGGTCGCCGCCGGCGATGGCCTCCAGCACACCGGAAATCTCCCCAATGTAGCTGCCCAAACGCCGCATCGTGTCTTCAAAGATCTGGCTCAGCTCGCCGATTTCATCATTGGAATGGACGCTGACGTGAACCTCTTCCCCAGTGGAAAGGCCCAGGTCCCCCTGCTCCAGCCGCTCTGCTATCTGGGTAATTTCCCGCAGGGGGGCGGAGACCCGCTTTTTCAGGTAGGCGGAAAGGATCATGATGCAGACCAGGATGGCGGCAAAGCCGATGGCCGCGGAAACGATTACCGCAAGAAGGGTTTGGCGGTTGGCCTCGGCGCTGGAGATACCAGCGAAGATAACGCCGTCAATCTGTCCATTGGCATTTTTTGTGGGGACGTAGGAACAAAGGTATTCTTCGTTTTGGATGGTAGTTTTGCCCACATAGTTCTGGCCCTGGCGCAGGACCAGGGTGTTCAAATCGGAGGGCAGCTTGGAACCCACCATCCGCTGGCCGTTTTGAATCAGGGTGGTGTAAGCGCGGACGTCCCCCTCGTAAATTGTGAATTCGCAGCGCATCCGGTTTTTCAGCTCATCCAGCAGCTGGGTCGCGTCCTCTCCCTCCTCCAGGCGCTCCAGCTCATAGGCCAGCATATTGGTGCCGTTGACGCAGCGGTCCCGCAGCATTCCGGTAACCAGCGTACGGAAGATAACGATGCAGAGAGCCACTGACAGAAGGATGGATACGATTAGCATGATGGCAACCACGTTGCCTACCTTCTGACCGATACGTTTTCTTTTTCCATTCACTCCGCTTCCGGATAGCCGGATCTTCTCCATAATCCTTTCACTCCATCTCCCAAAATCATTGTAGAAAATCTTCCAGGGCAGAGGCATTTTAAACAGCGCGCGCAGCTGCTGGCATAAACCGTGCCAGCCCTTACATAAAGAGGATCGCTTCACCCCCGCCCCGAAAGATTTTCGGAGCAGGGAGGATGCGGTCTTTCAAAAGGTGCATACAGCTGTTTATGTATGACACTACCCAGTCTATTATTATAATGGGAACGAGGGATTCTTGCAAGCCTCTTTTCCTGTTTTTCCATCCTTTTCCGCAATCCCCAAACCGGCGGTACATGGGGCGCTGAAAAAGCCCCGCGCCTCGTTATTCCTCCCCGCCCTCGTGGAGCCACAGGCTGCCAGGGGCCAGCTCCCCGGTGAGGAGGAAGTGGCGGACGATGCGGGCGGCCTCCTCCATGTCCTCCAGGGCCCACATCTTCGGCACCGGGGACTGGCCGCCAACCTCGATGGGACAGAGGTCCTCCACCGTGTCGTAATCGGGGTTGTAGCAGCTGTAGCTGCCGGTGAAACTGTCGGTCGAATCGTACCAAAGGGCGGCCCACCCAGGGGCGAACTCCCCGCAAAGGAAGTGTCCCTCCCCCCAGGGCTCCAGGGAAAGGATGAAATCCTGCACCTTCTCCTTCTGCACCGCCTGGGCCAGCTCCTGGGCCAGTATTTCCCGCTCCTCCGGGGAGAGATTTTTCCAGTTGTCCTCCTGGTACTCCTGGTGGGGAAAATCCCGCCAGTGGGGAGGCTGCTTGCCGTGGAAGGAGGCCGAAACGCACCGCACCTCATGGCTGCCCTGGTAGTCCGGGTGGATGTCCTCCCCCTTTACCACCGCCATGTCCTCGTAGTCCTCGTCCCGGTAAAAGGGCTGCTCCTCCTGCACAGCGGGGGAACAGCTTTTGGCCTTCAGGGTATCCAGGACTTCCCGGTGCTGGAGCTTTCGTTTGGGGGGAAGGGCGACCTTCTCCAGCAGGGGCAGCTCCAGCAGCAGGCGGCAGTCGGTAAAATCGGTGTCCGGGAGGATAAGGCTCCGGAGCTTTTTGCACTGGGCCAGAAAGGACCAGTCCCCCAGCTCCACCCTGGCGATGCGCAGATACTCCAGGTTGGGCAGCTCCCCCAGGAGGGTGAAATTCCCCCGCTCCTCTATAAGCCACCGGGGGGTGCGGTACCCTTCGGTGCTTTGGGAGCGGTTTACCTTGTCGCTGTCCAGCTTTTTGATTTTCATGAGGTCACTGGGGATCTGGGGGCACCCCTGCATATTCTTTTTAATCCAGCCTAAAAGCCGGGGGTCCACCCGGTATTCCTGCTTCATGAAGACATACCTCCTAAAATCTGTTTTGGACAAAGGGCGTTTTCGCCTTTTTTAGTATAGTCCTTTGGGGCGAAATGGGCAAGGGGACAGGGGCTACCCCAGCAGATGCAATAAAAGCCCGGCGGCGGCGCCAATGCCCCAGACCAGGCCCAGTACCGTCAGGTTCTCCCGGAGGCGGGGATTTTGACGGAAAAGGACCAGCAGCCCCACCCCGGAGGCCGCCAGCAGCCCCGCCGCCAGGGAGCCGAAGCTCACCGCCCCGATAAGGTACAGCCGGGTGAGCAGCACCGAGGCGGCGCAGTTGGGGATAAGCCCCAGCAGAGCGGCAGCCAGGGGCTGGAGGAGGCTCTCCGAAAGGAGGAGGGCCGCCAGCCGTTCCTCCCCCAGGAAAGCGACACCCCCGCCCAGGGCCAGGTTCACCGCCAGAATAAAGAGGAAGATGCCACCGGTGTGCCGCAGGGCGGCAGAAAGGATGTCCCCCTCCTGGCAATGGCAGTGGCGGCAAAGCTCATGGATGCCCTCCTGGGGGGAGGAGGATTTCCGCGGCGCCCGGTCGATGAGAAGCCCCGCCAGCGCCCCCACCAGCACCTTGAGGGCAAGGAGGGGCGCCAGGGCCCCGGCCTTTTCCGGAGCCCCCAGCAGGAGGGGCACCGCCTCGTCGGAGGTGGAGAGGAACACCGCCACCAGCGTCCCCATGGTGATGACCCGCCCGGCGTAGAGGTTGGCGGCAGCCACCGAAAAGCCGCACTGGGGCAGACAGCCCAGCAGCGCCCCGGTCACCGGACCCAGCCGCCGGGCCTTCGCCAGCAGCCGCTCCATCCCCTCCCCGGAGCGGTGCTCCAGCCACTCCATCAGCAGGTAGGCGCCGAAGAGAAAGGGGAGCATCTTGAGGGAATCCAAAAGGGCGTCGATGAAAATATCCAAAAGCAGTTCCAAAGGGGGACCTCCTAAATGTAATACAAAGGCTGTAATTGCGAATGATTTGCATTTGTAATTATAGCCGAAAAGGAGAAGAAGTCAAGAACCGGGGAGCCCCCGGTGTCTCGCCCTCCGGCGTGCCGCCGGTGTCACGCCCTACCCGCCCCCTGTGGGGGCTTAACCCTCTGAAAGGCGAAAGCAGGTGCCTGGAGTCTTAGGCAGTAGGGCCGAAGGCTGCCGGCGTGCCCCCGGTGTCTCGCCCTGCACGGCAGGCACAGGGACCTTCTGGGTGCCCGAAGGGACGCGAAGCGGCCCGTTAGGGCTACAGTGGACAAAGGCAGAGCCCCGGCCGCCTTCCGCAGAAGACGGAACTCCTTTCCGAAGGGCGCATTTTACTTTGACATGCCTTCGGCAACGTGGCCTACGGCCAATCATTCTTTTTGAAAGAAAAAAGAAAGGTGGAAGCCTTGCGCCCTATGCCGAGGGCGGCACCCTGGACGAGGGGCGGCGGGTCTTTTGGTGACAAACGGCGGACAGCCGTTTGGAGCTGAAAAGCCCGACGGGCCGGTGCCAGGGGGACGCACGGGCTACCCATCAAAAACATCCCAGTGGGATGTTTTTGAGAGCACCGAAGCGAAGGCGTTGGGCTTCGTTTTGGTTGGCGCAAGGCTCGTTCCTGGACTTTGTTTTCTGGCAGCAGCAGGCACTCGCCTGCACACTTTGCAAGAATTAAGCCTCCCGTCGGGCCCCCCGCTGGTGGTTTTAGACAATTTTATGGAATTTGATTGTTCATGTTATGCAATGATTATGGAAAAACCCAGTTGCAATCCCTCCTCCGGCGTATTATAATGCAGGGTAAGAACGGTAGCGCTTTACACTGTTACTACCCGAAAGGTAGTGTCTGCAAGCAGGGGAAAGCGCGTGCCGGACCGAAGAACAGGCTCTAAGACCCCTGTGCTTTACAACAAAGAGCCGCGGCCTCAAATGGGAAGGGCCCGCGGCTACAGAAAGGAAACGAATGAATATGAAACGTTTTGCAGCGTGCCTGCTGGCCGCCCTCATGGTTGTTGCCATGGCGGCCTGCAGTGGCAACAACAACCAGCAGTCCTCCACTCCCGGCGGCAATGCCGGTAACAGCACCTCTGCCGGAAACGACGCCCCCGCCGGAACGGTCACCATTAAGGTGGGCGGCATTGGGCCCCTCACCGGGGACCTGGCCCAGTACGGCACCGCCACCGAGTGGGGCGCCCAGGTAGCGGTGGATGAAATCAACGCCCTGAACGGGCCGATCCGCCTGGAGTACGACTTCCAGGATGACACCGGCGTGGCCGAGACCGGCGTGGCCGCCTACAACAGCCTGAAGGACTGGGATGTGGACGTCATCTATGGCACCACCACCACCGCTCCCTGCGTGGCCGTGGCCTCCGAGACCTTTGCCGACCGCTACTTCCAGCTGACCCCCTCCGCTTCCTCCCCCGACGTCACCGCGGGCAAGGACAACGCCTTCCAGATGTGCTTCACCGACCCCGGCCAGGGTGTGGCCGCCGCCAACTACCTGAAGGACAACAATCTGGGAACTAAAATTGGCGTGATTTACAACAACGGCGACGCCTACTCCACCGGCATCGCCCAGGCCTTTGCCGAGAAGGCCAAGGAGCTGGGGCTGGATGTGGTAGCCACCCAGACCTTCCCTGCCGACACCACAACCGACTACACTGTGCAGCTGAACGCCTGCAAGGATGCCGGGGCCGATCTGGTCTTCCTGCCCATCTACTACACCCCCGCCTCCCTCATCCTGGCCCAGGCCAAGCAGATGAGCTACGCCCCCATCTTCTTCGGGGCGGACGGCATGGACGGTATGCTGGATATGGAGGGCTTCGACAAGTCCCTGGCCGAGGGCCTGATGCTGATGACCCCCTTTAACGCCAGCGCCGCCGATAGCCGCACCACCACCTTTGTGGAGAGCTACAAGAAGCTCTCCGGAGGCGTTCTCCCCAACCAGTTTGCCGCCGACGGCTACGACTGCATGTACGCCATCTACGAGGCTTGCTGCCAGATTGAAGGGGTGGGGGAGATGGACCACAGCCAGCTGTGCGATGCCCTCATCGCCCTGTTCACCAGCGGCACCTTTAAGGTGGACGGCCTTACCGGCACCGGCATGACCTGGCTGGAGAGCGGCGAAATCTCCAAGGACCCCGTGGTGGTCAAGGTGGAGAACGGCGCCTACATCAACGCTTAAATAATGGGTCTTCTGTGAGCATGGGGAAGGGGACCGCCGGAATTTGGCGGCCCTCTTCTCCCTATTCCCGAAAGAGAGGTGTGTACATGTCCTTCCTGAGCAACATACTCACCGGCGTCAGCCTGGGCAGCATCTACGCCATCATCGCCCTGGGCTATACCATGGTCTACGGCATTGCCAAGATGCTCAACTTTGCCCACGGGGATGTTATCATGGTGGGCGCTTTTATGTGTTTCTTTGCCACCGGCAGGTACGGCCTTCCCCCCCTGGTAAGCGTGCTGCTGGCCGTGGTGGTCTGCACCGCCCTGGGCATCATCATAGAGGGGCTGGCCTACAAGCCCCTGCGGGAGGCACCCTCCCTGGCGGTGCTCATCACCGCCATCGGCGTCAGCTACCTGCTCCAGAACGGGGCCCAGCTGCTGTGGGGGGCGGATACCAAAACCTTCACCCCCATTGTGTCCGGCTCCCTTTCCCTGGCCGGCGGGCGGCTGAATATCTCCTATGTCTCCCTGCTGGCGATGGCCTGCTGCCTGGTGGTGATGGTCTGCCTTACCTTCTTCACCAACCGCACCCGGATGGGCAAGGCCATGCGGGCCTGCTCCGAGGATAAAGGCGCGGCCCAGCTGATGGGCATCAATGTAAACTCCACCATCTCCATGACCTTTGCCATCGGCTCCGCCCTGGCGGCGGTGGCCGGGGTCCTTATGTGCTCCGCCTACCCCGTCCTTTCCCCCACCACCGGCTCCCTCCCCGGCATCCGGGCCTTTACCGCCGCCGTGTTCGGGGGCATCGGCTCCATCCCTGGGGCCTTCCTGGGGGGCATCCTTTTGGGAATCATCGAGACCTTTGCCAAGGCGTACATCTCCACCGACCTTTCCGACGCGGTGGTCTTCGCGGTGCTGATCATCGTGCTGTTGGTCAAGCCTGCCGGGCTGCTGGGCAAATATGTGCCCGAAAAAGTGTGAGGTGACAGAATGAAAAAAAGGCTAAGCAAGACCTCCATAAACGGTTTTATCAATTATGGCATTGTCATTGCCGCTTTCCTGCTCCTCCAGCTGCTGATGGCCCAGGACATGATTTCCAATACCCTGAAAAGCCTGCTGGTGCCGGTCTGCTGCTACATTGTTATGGCTATCTCCCTGAACCTCACCGTGGGCATTCTGGGGGAGCTGAGCTTGGGCCACGCCGGCTTTATGAGCCTGGGGGCCTTTTCCGGCATCGTCGCCGCTATGGCCCTGCCGGAGGCCGCCCCCGGCCTGCGCCTGGTTATCGCCATCCTGGTGGGCAGCATCGCTGGGGCTCTGGGAGGCGTGCTGGTGGGGGTGCCGGTGCTGCGCCTCCAGGGGGACTACCTGGCTATCGTCACTCTGGCCTTTGGGGAGATTATCCGCAATATCATCGTGGTACTGTATGTGGGCCTGGACCAGAAGGGGCTCCATATCACCACCGATTCCGCCGGTCCCGCCCTGGGGGAGGGGGGCGTGATGGTCATCAAGGGCCCCATGGGGGCGGTGGGGGTGCCCAAGCTGGCCAGCTTTACAGCTGGTTTTATCCTCATCCTCATCACCCTGTTTGTGGTGCAGAACCTGGTTGCCAGCCGCGCGGGCAGGGCCATCATGGCCCTGCGGGATAACCGCATTGCCGCCGAAAGCGTGGGCATCCATGTCACCAAGTATAAGCTCATGGCCTTCGTCATCTCCGCCGCCCTGGCGGGGGCGGCCGGGGCGCTGTTCGGCCTCAACTACTCCTCCACCGTGTCCAGCAAGTTCGGCTTCAACACCTCCATCCTCATTCTGGTGTTTGTGGTGCTGGGGGGCCTGGGCAGCATCCGGGGCTCCATCATCTCCGCCGCCCTGCTGTATATCCTTCCCGAAATGCTCCGGGGCTTCGAATTTATCACCAAGGCCCGGATGCTCATCTACGCCATCATCCTCATTGCGGTGATGCTCACCATCAATAACCCCGCCCTCAAGAGCCTATTGGGGGAAAGGGAGCTTTCCCTGGCCGGGCTGCTGGATAAGCTGAAAAGCGGGGGCAAGAGCAAGGAGAAAGGGGGGGCCGGACAATGAGCGGCAGCGCGAACAACCGGAAAAACGGCACCCCGGTGCTGAAGGCGGAAAACCTGGGCATCACCTTTGGGGGGCTGCATGCCGTCAGCGGCTTTGACCTGGAGATGTACGAGGGGGAGCTGGTGGGCCTCATCGGCCCCAACGGCGCGGGCAAGACCACCATTTTTAACCTTCTCACCGGCGTCTACCAGCCCACCGAGGGCAACTTCTACCTCCACGGGAAATCCATGCTGGGCAAAAAGCCCCACCAGATGGTGGAGGAGGGCATCGCCCGCACCTTCCAGAATATCCGCCTTTTTAAGGACCTTTCTGTTTTGGATAACGTAAAGGTGGCCTTCAACCAAAGCATGGGCTATTCCATGGTGGAGGGCATCTTCCGGCTCCCCCGGTACTGGCGGGAGGAGAGGGAAATTGAGAAAAAGGCCTATGACATCCTCTCTGTCTTCCACATGGAGGGGGAGGTGGGGCAGAAGGCCAAAAACCTCCCCTACGGGCGGCAGCGGAAGCTGGAGATTGCGCGGGCCATCGCCACCGGGGCCAAAATCCTGCTGCTGGACGAGCCGGCCGCCGGGATGAACCCCACCGAGACGGCGGAGCTGATGGAGACCATCACCCTCATCCGCACCCGGTTCGGCGTCTCCATCCTCCTCATTGAGCACGATATGAGCCTGGTGATGAGCATCTGCGAACGCATCGTGGTTGTGGATTACGGCCAGATTATCGCCGCCGGCTCCCCCTATGAGGTGGCCAATGACCCCAAGGTCATCAGGGCCTACCTGGGCCAGGACGAGTAAGGGAGGGCAGAAGATGAAAGAGATTCTGAAGGTCACCGGCCTGAACGTGAACTATGGCGCCATCCATGCCATCCACGATGTGAGCCTGACGGTGAACGAAGGGGAGGTGGTCTCCCTCATCGGGGCCAACGGCGCCGGGAAGACCACCATCCTCCACACCATCACCGGCCTCACCAAGGCCGCCAGCGGCAGCGTCCTTCTGAATGGGACCGAGCTACTCACCACCGAGCCCCATAAGATTGTCACCATGGGGATGGCCCACGTGCCGGAGGGCCGCCATGTCTTTGCCCAGATGACGGTAACCGAAAACCTGGAGATGGGGGCCTATTTCCGCAGGGATAAGGACCAGGTGGAAAAGGACCTGGCCGATGTGCTGCGGCGGTTCCCCCGCCTGGCGGAGCGCAGTAAGCAGCTGGCGGGAACCCTTTCCGGCGGCGAGCAGCAGATGCTGGCGGTGGGCCGCGCCCTGATGAGCCACCCCCGCATCCTCCTGCTGGATGAACCCTCCATGGGCCTTTCCCCCCTGCTGGTGAAGGAGATTTTCACCACCATCGAGGAGGTCAACCGGGAGGGGGTCACCATCCTCCTGGTGGAACAGAACGCCAAGATGGCCCTTTCCATCGCCAGCCGCGCCTATGTGCTGGAGACGGGGAATGTGGTGATGGAGGGCGAAGGGAAGGCCATGCTCCGGGACGACAACGTCCGCAAAGCCTACCTGGGGGCGTAAAAGGCTGAATTTGGGCTGCCGCCCCGCCTTCTTTTTCTTCTTGCGAAAGAAGAAAAAGAAGCAAAAAGAAGAACGGCAAATCGCATCGAAAGATAATTGGAGAACCAAGGACAGCCAGGGAAGGAAGCGCCCTGGCTGTCTTTCTGGCAAACCATCTTGATTTAGGGCGCAAAACTGTGTAAACTATACCATACATAGCGCACCAGGGGAGGCTTGCGAAAATCTCCCCGGAATTTGCCTGTTAGGAGTGATCCTTTGAAGATTGTAATTGTCGGCGACGGCAAGGTAGGCCAGGCCCTCACCGGGCGGCTGGCGGAGGAGGGCCACGACGTGGTGGTCATCGACAGCAGCCCCAAGGCGCTGCGCACCTCGGTGGAGATCCACGACGTCATGGGGGTGAACGGCAACGGGGCCAGCTACGCCGTCCAAAAGGAGGCGGGGGTAGGGGAGGCCGACCTTCTTATCGCCGCCACCAGCGGGGACGAGCTGAACCTTCTCTGTTGTATGCTGGCTAAAAAGCTGGGGGCCCGCCACACCATCGCCAGGGTCCGCAACCCGGACTACGCCGACCAGCTGGTGCTGATGAAGGAGGAGCTGGGTCTTTCCATGACCGTCAACCCGGAGCTGGCGGCGGCCAGGGAGATTGCCCGGATGCTCCGTTTCCCCTCCGCCCTCAAGCTGGATTCCTTCGCCAGGGGGCAGGTGGAGCTGGTGGAGATTAAGGTGAAGGCGGATTCCCCCCTTCTGGGACAGGCCCTTTACGCCCTCAGCAGCCGCCTGGGCATCCGCATCCTCATCTGCGCGGTGCGCCGGGGGGAGGAGGTGTACATCCCCACCGGGGATTTCGTCCTCCAGGAGGGGGATAAAATCACCATCACCGCCAGCCCCTCGGAGCTGGACAGCCTTTTCCGGAAGCTGGGCATCTACCGCCACAAAATCCACCGGGTGATGGTGGTGGGGGGCGGGCGCATCGCCTACTACCTGGCAAAGCAGCTCCTGCGCCTGGGGATGTCGGTAAAGATTATTGAGCAGGACGCCGCCCGGTGCGAGCAGCTTAGCGAGGCCCTGCCCAAGGCCCATATCATCCTGGGGGACGGCACCGAGCGGGAGCTTTTGGAGGAAGAGGGCATCGCCGATATGGACGCCCTGGTGGCGGTGACCGGCATGGACGAGGAGAATATCATCATCTCCATGTATGCTGGTACACTGGGCCTTGCCAAGGTGGTCACCAAAATCAACCGCATGTCCTTCCAGGAGATTCTGGACGGGGCGGGAATTGAAAGCGTCATCACCCCCAAGGGCATCACCGTGAACCAGATTATCCGGTATGTCCGGGCCATGGATAATTCCAAGGGCAGCAATGTGGAAACCCTCCACCGCATCGTGGGGGGCCGGGTGGAGGCCCTGGAATTCAACGTGGCGAAGAACTGCCAGGGGGAGCTTACCGGCATCCCCCTAAAGGACCTGCGCACCCGGAAGGACCTGCTTATCGCCTGCATCATCCGGGGGCAGCAGATTATCTACCCCGGAGGCAACGACACCATCGAGGAACGGGACAACGTCATCGTCGTCACCACCGGGCACCAGCTCCAGGACCTCAGCGACATCCTGGAGCGGCCCTAAAGCGGGGGAATATCCTGTATGAACTATGGAATGATTGTTTACATACTGGGCACCATCCTCAAGGCGGAGGCGATTTTGATGAGCCTGCCGGCCCTGGTGGCCTTCCTCTGCGGGGAGGGGGATTTGGTGCCCATGCTGGCGGCCATCCTTATCGCCAGCGGGGCGGGGCTGCTCTTTACCTTCAAAAAGCCGAAGAACACCGTTATTTACGCCAAAGAAGGGTTTGTGGTCACCGCCCTCTCCTGGGTGGTTATGTCCCTGGTGGGGGCGCTGCCCTTCGTCTTTGCAGGGGCTATCCCCAGCTACATCGACGCCGTCTTTGAAACCGTCTCCGGATTCACCACCACCGGGGCCAGCATCCTCACCGATGTGGAGGGGATGAGCCGGGGGCTCCTCTTCTGGCGCAGCTTCACCCATTGGGTGGGGGGGATGGGGGTGCTGGTGTTTCTGCTGGCGATTGTTCCCCTTGCCGGGGGGCGCAGCGTCCACATTATGCGGGCGGAAAGCCCCGGCCCGGTGGTTGGCAAGCTGGTGCCCAAGGTGCGGGACACCGCCATGATCCTCTACGGTATCTACATCACCATGACGGTGGTTCTTATAGCCCTCCTCCTTCTGGGGGGGATGCCCCTTTACGACAGCGCGGTCCACGCCTTCGGCACCGCCGGCACCGGTGGCTTTGGCATCTGGGGGGATAGCATCGCCCACTACGACAGCGCCTACATCGACGTGGTTCTTTCCATTGGGATGGTGCTCTTTGGGGTGAATTTTAACATCTACTACCTGCTGCTGATGGGCAAGGTGAAAAGCATCCTTCGCAGCGAGGAGCTGCGGTGGTACCTGGGAATCATCGCCGGGGCCACCCTGCTTATCGCCTGGAACACTCTCTCCCGGTGGGGCGGGATACTCCAAAGCCTGCGGTACGCCTTCTTCCAGGTGGCGTCGGTAATAACCACCACCGGCTTTGCCACGGCGGACTTTAACCTCTGGCCGGAGCTTTCCCGGATGCTGCTGCTGGTGCTGATGCTGGTGGGGGCCTGCGCCGGCAGCACCGGCGGCGGCATGAAGGTCTCCCGCCTCATCATTATGCTTAAAAGCGCCAAGCGGGAAATCAGCCGGATGCTCCACCCCCGCTCGGTGTACACCCTCCAGTTTGAGGGCAAGCCCCTGGAGGACCAGACCATCCACAATGTCTTCACCTATTTTTTCATCCTGGTGTTTTTGGTCATCGCCTCGGTGCTGCTGGTCTCTCTGGACAACATGGACTTTGACAGCACCTTTTCCGCGGTGTTGGCCTGCATCAACAACATCGGCCCCGGCCTGGGGATTGTGGGCCCTATGGGCAGCTACGCCGCCCTTTCCCCCCTCTCCAAGCTGGTGCTGATTCTGGATATGCTCCTGGGGCGGCTGGAAATTTTCCCCATGCTGATGCTCTTTGCCCCCAGCGTTTGGATTGGCAAACGGAGAAGAGGATGATACGGAGGGTATAAAATGTCGGAAAACAACGAAATGGAAAAGAACGTCCGGCCCAAAAGGGAGGAGCACAATCACCTGGAGGTGTTTGGCGGCATCTTTCCCTCCCGCCTGGAGGCGGAGGAGCTCTTTACCCTGGAGGAGGGCATTCCCCGGCGCTTTCTGCGAGAACTGTACCTTCGAGAAGAGTTTACAGGGAGTATAGAAACCGTGTTTTTCGACAAGAAATCCAACCGGGCGGAGGAGCTGTTCGCCGGTTTCCCCTATGGGGAGCGAATCATCCAGGTTCTGCGGGATAAGTTTGCGGATAGGCTGAAGCGCCGGGTGAATACAGCCATCGTTCTCTACGATTTTGACCTGGGGTATCACTTCACCGGCCGCCCCCTCAGCGTCATGCGGGAGAGGAAAACAGACAGTTTTCACATCTTCAGCGTGGAATCGGTTTATCCCTACCGGTAGAAATGGTGTAAAGGGCAATGACTTGCTAGTCAATACGAAAGCGGGAGGTTATGAAAAATGGAAGGTCGTTTTATGAAAGTGGACGTGAAAGACACAGCCAGCAAGGCCAAGGGGCTGGCAGGGGAGTTTAAGGAGTTTATCTCGCGGGGGAATGTGGTGGACATGGCCGTCGGTATCATCGTCGGTTCCGCCTTCACCTCCATCGTCAACAGCCTGGTGAAGGACATCATCACCCCCTTTATCGCCTGGATCATCGGGGATACCGATTTCACCTCCATGGCCCTCACCCTGGTTCCGACCAGCGGGGAGGAGCCCGGCATCGCCATCGCCTATGGCAACTTCATCCAGCAGGTGATGAACTTTCTCATCATCGCCTTTGTGGTGTTTCTGATGGTGAAGGTGATGAACCAGTTCCGTCGGAAAAAGGAGGCGGAGCCCGCCCCCGCTCCCGAACCGCCCAAGCCTGCCCCAGAGCTGGAGGTGCTGCGGGAAATCCGGGATATTTTGGAGAAAAATGCGGAAAAATAACGGGCAGTATAACAACAAGGAGGGGAAAGCCCCTCCTGTTCCTTTTTTCTAAACCAGCCCCCTCAACAAAACGGAGAAAAACCGCCACAAATAGGGTGGAACGGATAGCATCCTTCCAGAACTGCCAGAAGGAGGAACGACCATGCGTTTAAAACGAGTTGCGGCCGCGCTGCTGGCGCTGGCAATCTGCTGCGCGGGAACTGCCTGTGCCAGCCAGCCCCCCGCCGCCCCATCCAGCATCCCGGCCACCCCGGTGGCATCCCTTCCGGAGGAGCCGGAACCCCAAACCGAAGAGACAGAGAAGGAAGAGGAGGAGACTGCAATGGAGCATCTTTATGTTGCTGACGCCGCCCAGTACCGGGGGACGGTTACATCTGCAAAAACCGGCGGCGCCGGGGAGGCGGCCTACTGCCTTACCGCCTTCCCCGGCTCCGGCTTTGCGGAGGAGCTGCTGGTGGTTTTCACGCCAGAGAGCCAGGCCAGCTTTGATTTGGCCACTATCCAGGAGGGGGACCACCTGGAGATTTTTTACAGCCCGGCCGGCGGGGAGGGGGCCAGCCAGAAGGTCATCGCCGCCAACAAGCTGCTTCCCGCCGAGGGGGTGTACTATAACGGCATCCTGGTGGAAAAAGGGGAGCGGGAGGACGGCTCCGTGGACCTGGTGATGGTGCCCCTGGATACCCCCTCGGAGAGCTGGGGGGACCCCATGCGGCAGTTTGTTTTCCACACCGGGGAGAGCACCCAGTTCCGCCTTGCGCCGGAGGCCCTGAAGGAAGGGGCGCTGCTGAACATCTACCATAAGGGCATCGCCACCCGCAGCCTGCCGCCCCAGGGGGTGGCCCTGGAGGTGCGCCTGCTGGAGAGCGGGGCATAACAGCCATGCACCGGTGGGATGGACCGGGCATATCCTGTGGGTGGGGAGCTCCCCTTTACAGGGAGAATAGAAATCTCCCCCACTTCCAAGCAAAGGAGCTGATGCCATGAAGGGCAAAGGCTACACCCACCTTACCATCCCACAGGCCAGGCAGCTGCTGATGGAGGACCGCCGGGCCACCCTGGTGGATACCCGCAGCCCTGGGGAATACCGGCGGGGGACGCTGCCCGGCGCTGTTTCCATCCCGGAGGCGGAGGTGGACCGCAAGGCCCCCCTGCTGCTGCGGGATACGGCTGCCCCGGTGCTGGTTTTTTGCCGCACCGGCGCTTGCAGCTGGCGCCCCGCCCAGCGCCTGGCGGAGCTGGGGTATACCCAGGTTTACGATGTGGGCGGCTACCTGGAATGGCAGCTGGAGCTGTAAAAGGAAAAGAGGCAGCGGGTTAAAATCCGCTGCCTCTTTTCCTCATTCCCCTTCAAAGAGGGGGGTGGAAAAGTACCGTTCCGCCGTATCGGGGAGGATGGTTACCACCGTTTTGCCTGGGCCCAGCTCCCTGGCCAGCCGCAGGGCCGCCGCCACGTTGGTGCCGCTGGAGATGCCGCAAAGGATGCCCTCCTGCCGGGCCAGGGCTTTGGCGGTGTCGATGGCCTCCTGGTCCGAGATGACGCAGACCTGGTCGTAGATTTGCTGGTTCAGGTTTTGGGGAATCAGCCCGTCCCCGATGCCCATTTGGATATGGCTGCCGATGGTGCCGCCGGAGAGGATGGCGGCGTTTTCCGGCTCCACCGCCCAGATGCGCATATCCGGGTACCGCTGCCGCAGCACCTCCCCCACGCCGCTGATGGTTCCCCCGGTGCCGATGCCGGAGCAAAAGCCGTGGATGGGCCCCTCCGCCTGCTCCAGTATTTCTACCCCCGTCTGCCGGCGGTGGGCCAGGTTGTTGGCCGGGTTTTCAAACTGCTGGGGGACATACACCTTGGGGTCCCTGGCCGCCATGTCCAGGGCGGTTTCCAGGCAGCGGCGGATGCAGTCCCCAATGTCCCCGCCGTCGTGGACCAGCACTACCTCCGCCCCGTAGTGGCGCACCAGCTTGCGGCGCTCCTCGCTTACCGAATCGGGCATGATGATAACGGTGCGGTACCCCCGCACCGCCCCGATGAGGGCCAGGCCGATCCCCTGGTTGCCGCTGGTGGGCTCCACAATCACGGTGTCCGGCCCGATTCGCCCCTCCTGCTCCGCCTGGAGAATCATGGAGAGGGCGGTCCGGGTCTTGATGGAGCCGCCCACGTTTACCCCCTCGAATTTCACCAGCACCTGGGCGCTTTCCGGGCCGCCGTTTATGCGCCCCAGGCGGATGAGGGGGGTGTGCCCCACCGCCTCCAGGATGTTTTTGTATACCATTGCAATGCCTCCCTTAGAGCCGATTCAAAATCTCCGGTCAGGCGTTATGGGGGAGATTTTGGAATTCGCTTTAGTCCATTCTATCATCTGGGGAGCCGGATGGCAAGTTGTCCGGCAAAACTCCCCCTGGAAGAGATGCCTAAAATGCCCCGCCCCGGCCCCCGCTTTTTCGGCGGCCCCTATCCTTGACAAGCCCCCCTCCCCCGTGGTAGACTAGTAAAAATGCAAGCCGCCCCCCGTGGGGCCTTTTTTATGGTAACCGATAGAAAGGGGAATCGCCTTGAACGACCGGCAGCTTCGCCTGTGTAACGACGCCATCCGCCAGTTCCTCCGGGACGGCGGACATGCTCCCGTTCCCTTTGGCCCTTATATCGTTTTTCCCGGCTTTTGTGATGTACACGTACATTTCAGAGAGCCGGGATTTTCTTATAAGGAGACCATCGCCACCGGCACCATGGCGGCAGTGCAGGGGGGCTATACCGCCGTCTGCACCATGCCCAACCTGGACCCGGTGCCGGACAGCCCGGAAAGCCTCCGGCCCCAGCTGGAGGCCATCCGTCGGGACGCCTGCATCCCGGTGCACCCCTACGGGGCCATCACCAAGGGGGAGCGGGGGGAGGAACTGGCCGACCTAGCGGGACTGGCCCCGGCGGTCATCGCCTTTTCCGACGACGGCCGGGGAGTCCAATCGGAGGAGATGATGCGCCGGGCCATGACGGAGGTAAAGCGCCTGGGGATGGGCAAGGTCATCGCCGCCCACTGCGAGGACAACGCCCTTCTTCGGGGCGGGTACATCCATGACGGGGCCTACGCCCGGAGCCATGGCCATCGGGGCATCTCCAGCGAGAGCGAATACCGGCAGCTTCAGCGGGACCTGGCCCTGGCCGCCGAGACCGGCTGCCCCTACCACGTCTGCCACATCTCCACCAAGGAGAGCGTCGCCCTCATCCGCCAGGCCAAGGCCGCCGGGGTGGACGTCACCTGCGAAACCGCCCCCCACTACCTGGTCCTTTGCGAGGAGGATTTGCAGGAGGACGGCCGCTTTAAGATGAACCCGCCTCTACGGAGCGCAGAGGACCGGGCAGCCCTGGTGGAAGGGCTTTTGGACAATACCATCGACATGATCGCCACCGACCACGCCCCCCACGCGGCGGAGGAAAAGGCGGGGGGGCTGGAAAAGAGCCTCATGGGGGTGGTGGGGCTGGAGACCGCCTTCCCGGTGCTGTATACCCATCTGGTCCGCCCCGGCATCCTGACGGTGGAGCGCCTTTCCCAGCTCCTAAGCGACAACCCCCGGCGACGCTTCTCCATCCCCGAAGATCCGGGCTACACCGTCTTTGAGGTGGAGACCCCCTGTCAAATTGCCCCGGAGACCTTCGCCACCAAGGGCCGCAGCACCCCCTTTGCCGGGGACACCGTCTATGGCCGGTGGGTGCTGACCCACTGGAACAGCAGAACCATTACAAGGGAAGGAGATACCGCCCATGAGACAATATGACCGCAAGCTGATCCTGGAGGACGGCAGCCAGTACCCCGGCTACGGCTTCGGGGCCGGGGGGGACTGCATCTGCGAGGTGGTTTTTAACACCTCCATGGTGGGGTACCAGGAGATCGTCTCCGACCCCTCCTACACCGACCAGGCGGTGGTGATGACCTATCCCCTCATCGGCAACTACGGCATCACTGACGAGGACTTTGAAACCCGGACCCCCACCATCGGGGCCCTTATCGTCAGCGAGTATAACGACGAGCCCTCCAACTTCCGCTGCACCAAAACCCTTTCGGAGATTCTGGAGGAGCACGGCATCCCCGGCATCCAGGGCATCGACACCCGGAAGCTCACCCGGAGCATCCGGGACCTGGGGAGCCGCCGGGCGCTTCTGACCGGCATAGACACCACCCTGGAGGAGGGGCTGGAGCGGATAAAATCCGCCCTAATCCGCCGGGACGCCGTCAGCCGGGTCAGCTGCCGCAAGCGGTGGTACTCCCGGACCCCGGATCACCTTTACACCGTGGCCGCCATCGACTGCGGCATCAAGCTGAACATCATCCGCTCCCTGAACGAGCGGGGCTGCAACGTCACCGTGCTGCCCTGGAACGCCAACGCGGAGGCGGTGCTGGAGACAAAACCGGACGGCCTCTTTCTCTCCAACGGCCCCGGCGACCCGGAGGACGCCGCCCCGGTTATCCAGCTGGTGAAGGAGCTGCGGGGGCAGCTGCCCATCTTCGGCATCTGCCTGGGGCACCAGATCATCTCCCTGGCCTACGGCGGCCGGACCTACAAGCTGAAGTTCGGCCACCGGGGAGGCAACCACCCGGTGAAGAACCTCCTCACCGGCCGGGTGGAGATCACCTCCCAGAACCACAGCTACGCCGTGGACGCCCGCACCCTGCGGGGGACGGGGCTGGAGCTGACCCACCAGAACCTTCTGGACGGCACGGTGGAGGGGGTGCGGTGCCTGCGGGACAAGGTCTTTTCGGTGCAGTACCACCCGGAAAGCGCCCCCGGTCCCCAGGACAGCGGCTACCTCTTCGACCAGTTCATCGCCCTGATGGCGGCGGAGAGGAAGGAAAGGAGGTTCCCCTATGCCCAAAAGAACTGACATCCATAAAATCATGGTCATCGGCAGCGGCCCCATCGTCATCGGCCAGGCGGCGGAGTTCGACTACGCCGGCACCCAGGCCTGCCTGGCCCTCCGGGAGGAGGGATACGAGGTGGTGCTGGCAAACTCCAACCCCGCCACCATCATGACCGACCGGGCCATCGCCGACCGCATCTATATGGAGCCCCTCACCCTGGAGTACGTGGCGAAAATCATCCGCCACGAGCGCCCTGACGCCATCGTCCCCGGTATCGGGGGCCAAACCGGCCTGAACCTTGCCATGCAGCTGGAAAAGAAGGGGGTGCTGCGGGAGTGCCAGGTGGAGCTGCTGGGCACCTCCTCCGCCAGCATCGAACGGGCGGAGGACCGGGAGCTCTTTAAAAAGCTGTGCCAGGAGATTGGGGAGCCGGTCTGCCCCTCCGAGATAGCCACCTCCATCCAGGAGGCGGAGGCCGCGGCCGAAAAAATCGGCTACCCGGTGGTGCTGCGCCCCGCCTTCACCCTGGGGGGCACCGGCGGAGGCTTCGCCGACGAGCCGGAGGAGCTGCGGGAGATTATGAAAAACGCCCTGAAGCTCTCCCCGGTCCGCCAGGTGCTGGTGGAAAAGAGCATCAAGGGCTACAAGGAGATTGAATACGAGGTGATGCGGGATAAAAACGACACCGCCATCGCCATCTGCAACATGGAAAACCTGGACCCGGTGGGCATCCACACCGGGGATTCCATTGTGGTTTGCCCCAGCCAGACCCTGACCAACAAGGAGTACCACCTCCTGCGGGACAGCGCCCTGCGGATCATCCGGGCCCTGAAGATCGAGGGGGGCTGCAACGTCCAGTTCGCCCTGGACCCCCAGTCCTTCCGGTACTACGTCATCGAGGTGAACCCCCGCGTCTCCCGGTCCTCCGCCCTGGCCAGCAAGGCCAGCGGCTATCCCATCGCCAGGGTCTCCGCCAAAATCGCCGTGGGGATGACCCTGGATGAGATCCGCATCGCCAACACCCCCGCCAGCTTCGAGCCGGCCCTGGACTACGTTGTCACCAAGATGCCCCGCTTCCCCTTCGATAAGTTTGCCGACGCCAGCAACCGCCTTTCCACCCAGATGAAGGCTACCGGCGAGGTGATGAGCGTGGGGCGCACCATCGAAGAGAGCCTGCTGAAGGGCATCCGTTCCCTGGAGATCGGCGTCTGCCACCTGCACATGAAGAAGTTCGACACCCTGGAGACAGAGGAACTTTACCGCTATATCCGGGAAGGGGCCGACGACCGCATCTTCGCCATCGGGGAGCTGCTGCGCCGGGACGGGGATGTGGACACCATCTGCCGCCTCACCCAAATTGACCTGCTGTTTGTGGAGAAGCTGCGGCACATCGTCCAGCTGGAGCGGGAGCTGGCCGCTGCCCCCTTCCAGCGGGAGGCCCTGCTTCTGGGGAAGAAATACGGCTTCTGCGATAAGGCCATCGCCGGCCTTTGGAACACCACCGAGGATGAAATTTGGGCCATGCGGGAGCGGGAAGAGCTCTTCCCCGACTACAAGATGATCGACACCTGCGCCTCCGAGTTCCAGTCCTACATCCCCTACTTCTATTCCACCTACGCCGGGGAGAACGAATCGGTGGTGACCGGGAAGAAAAAAATTATCGTCCTGGGCTCCGGCCCCATCCGCATCGGCCAGGGGGTGGAATTCGATTATTCCACCGTCCACGCCGTCATGACCATCCGGCAGCAGGGGTATGAGGCCATTATCATCAACAACAACCCGGAGACCGTCTCCACCGATTACACCTGCTCCGATAAGCTCTATTTCGAGCCCCTGACGGTGGAGGACGTCTGCAACATCGTCCGGCTGGAAAAGCCCCTGGGGGTCATCACCTCCCTGGGGGGGCAGACCGCCATCAACCTGGCCGAGCCCCTGGGGCGCCGGGGGGTGCCCCTTATCGGCACCAGCTGCGACGCCATTGAGCGGGCGGAAAACCGGGAGGCCTTTGAAAAGGTGCTCCGCTCCCTGGACATCCCCCAGCCCCAGGGCCGGGCCGTCACCTGCGTGGAGGCCGGGGTGGAGGCCGCGGCAGAGATTGGCTATCCCGTCCTGGTGCGCCCCTCCTTCGTCCTGGGGGGCCGCGCCATGCAGATTGTGGCGGATGAGGGCCAGCTGCGCCAGTATCTTAAAACCGCGGTGGAGATGGACGAGGATCGGCCGGTGCTGGTGGATAAGTATATTGTGGGCAGGGAGGTGGAGGTGGACGCCGTCTGCGACGGGGAGCAGGTCTTCGTCCCCGGCATCATGGAGCTGGTGGAGCGCACCGGCATCCACTCCGGGGATTCCATCAGCGTTTACCCCGCCTTCACCCTCTCCCAGCCGGTGCGGGACACCGTCCTGGACTACACAAAGCGCCTGGGTCTGGGCATCGGCATTCGGGGGCTTTATAACATCCAGTTCATTGTGGATAAGGAGGACAACGTTTACATCATCGAGGTGAACCCCCGCTCCTCCCGCACCGTCCCTTTCCTCTCCAAGGCCACCGGCCACAGCCTGGCAGACATCGGCACCCGCGTCATTCTGGGGGAGAGCCTCCGGGACCAGGGCGTCACCCGGCTTTACCCAGGGGACAAGGAAAAATGGTATGTAAAGGTTCCCGCCTTTTCCTTCGGCAAGCTCCGGGGGATGGACGCCTACCTCTCCCCGGAGATGAAATCCACCGGGGAGGCCATCGGCTACGACCGGCGGCTGAACCGGGCCCTCTACAAGGCCCTCCAAGCCAGCGGGATGCAGGTGGTGAACTACGGCACCCTCTTCGTCACCGTGGCGGACCGGGATAAGGAGGAGGCCCTGCCCCTTATCCGGCGGTTCTACCACATGGGCTTTAACATCGAGGCCACCAGCGGCACCGCCGCCTTCCTGCGGAAAAACGGCATCCGCACCAGGGTGAAGAAAAAAATCAGCGAGCAGAGCGAGGAAATCTTCCAGTCCATCCGCCAGGGGTATGTAAACTACGTCATCAACACCAGGGATTACTGCTCCGGCGGCGCCACCGAAAGCGACGGCCTTCTCATCCGCCGGTGTGCGGTGGAAAACGGGGTCACCATCTTCACCGCCCTGGATACCGTCCGGGTGCTGCTGGATGTGCTGGAGGAAATCACTATGGAAATTTCCACCATCGACGAATGAGAAAGGAGGCGCGCCAGATGAAGCAAGTGCTCTATACCCTCCGGGAAAACCGCCCGGTGACAGGGGATGTGTGGCGGATGGTCCTCCTGGGGGATACCAGTGCCATCACCGCGCCGGGGCAGTTTTTGAACCTGGCCCTCCCCGGCTTCACCCTGCGGCGGCCCATTTCGGTCTGCCACTGGGACGGGGAGAGCGTCACCCTCCTTTACAAGGTGGTGGGCCGGGGCACCGAGGCCATGAGGGCCCTGGAGGCAGGGGACAAGGTGGACGCCCTTACAGGGCTGGGCAACGGCTTTGATACCGCTAAAAGCGGCCAGCGCCCCCTTCTCGTGGGGGGCGGGGTGGGGACGCCCCCCCTCTACGGCCTCTGCCAGGCGCTGGGGCGGGAGGGGAAGGAGCCGGTGGTCCTGCTGGGCTTTCGCACCGCCGGGGATATCCTGCTGGCGGAGGAATTCGCCGCCCTGGGGGCCAAGGTGTATATCGCCACCGAGGACGGCACCGCCGGGGAGAAGGGCTTTGTCACCCAGGTGATGCCCCGCCTTTCCTACACCTACCTGTACGCCTGCGGCCCCCTGCCTATGCTGCGGGCGGTGGACGGGGCGGCGCAGAGCGGCGGCCAGCTGAGCTTTGAGGAGCGGATGGGCTGCGGCTTTGGGGCCTGCATGGGGTGCAGCTGGAAGACCAAAAGCGGCAGCAAGCGCATCTGCAAGGACGGACCGGTGCTGGAAAGGGGGGAAGTGCTGTGGGACGAACAACGGTGAGCCTTTCCGGCTGGGAGCTGGACAATCCTGTGATTCCCGCCAGCGGCACCTTCGGCTACGGCCAGGAGTTTAGCGAGCTTTATGACATCAACTGCCTGGGGAGCTTCTCCTTTAAGGGCACCACCCTGCACCCCCGGTTCGGCAACCCCACCCCCCGCATCGCCGAGTGCCCGGCGGGCCTCATCAACTCGGTGGGCCTCCAAAACCCCGGTGTGGACCATGTGCTGGCGGTGGAGCTGCCCCGGCTGGCGAGGTTTTACAAAAAGAAGGTCATCGCCAACGTGGGGGGCTTTTCGGTGGAGGAGTACGCCGAGGCCTGCCGCCGCCTGGACGCCTCGGAGCAGGTGGGCATCCTGGAGGTGAACGTCAGCTGCCCCAACGTGGACCACGGGGGGATGAGCTTTGGGGTGAGCCCGGAGGCCGCCGCCCAGGTGACCAGGGCGGTGAAGGCGGTGACTAAAAAGCCGGTGTATATAAAGCTCAGCCCCAACGTCACCGACATCGTCCCCATCGCCAAAGCCTGCCAGGAGGCGGGGGCGGACGGCCTTTCCCTCATCAACACCCTTTTGGGGATGCGCATTGACCTGCGCCAGAGAAAGCCGGTCATTGCAAACCGCATGGGGGGCTACTCCGGGGAAGGGATATACCCGGTGGCCCTGCGGATGGTCTGGCAGGTTTACGAGGCGGTAAAAATCCCCATCATCGGCATGGGGGGCGTTTCCACCGCGGCGGAGGTCATCGAGATGATGCTGGCGGGGGCCACGGCGGTGCAGGTGGGGACGGCAAACCTCATCGACCCCTGGGCCTGCCAGAAGATTGTGGAGGAGCTGCCCCAGGTTATGGAGCAGTACAGGATAGAATCGCTACAGGAGATTATAGGAGGTGCGCACCATGGGTAAAGACGTCATCGTAGCCTGCGATTTTGCCAGCCGGCAGCAGACCCTGGACTTTTTGGAGCAGTTTGCCGGGGAGACGAAAAAGCCCTTTGTGAAGATTGGCATGGAGCTGTTTTATGCCGAAGGACCCCAGATCGTGGGGGAGATTAAAGGCCGGGGGCACCAAATCTTCCTGGATTTAAAGCTCCACGACATCCCCAACACCGTAAAAAAGGCCATGAAGGTGCTCTCCGGCCTGGATGTGGACCTGGTGAACCTCCACGCGGCGGGGACGGTGGCGATGATGGAGGCGGCCCTGGAGGGTCTCACCCGGCCGGACGGCACCCGGCCCCTGCTCATCGCCGTCACCCAGCTCACCTCCACCGACCAGCGGAGCATGGAGGAGGATCTGCTTATCCGGGAGCCGCTGGCGGAGGTGGTGATGCACTACGCCCGGCGGGCCAAGGCGGCGGGGCTGGACGGGGTGGTCTGCTCCCCCCTGGAATCGGCCAAGGTGAAGGAGGCCTGCGGGGCGGGATTCCTCACCGTCACCCCTGGGGTGCGGTTCGCCGGCGGGGATACCGGGGACCAAAAGCGGGTGATGACCCCCCAGGAGGCTAAGAAGATCGGCTCGGATTACATCGTGGTGGGGCGGCCCATCACCGGGGCGGAGGACCCCGTCGCCGCCTACCGCCGGTGTGTGGCGGAGTTCGTGGGTTAAACAGGAGGTAAAAAAGCATGACAGATTTACAGAAAACCATTGCAAAGGACCTGCTCTCCATCCAGGCGGTCTTCTTCCGCCCGGACCAGCCCTTCACCTGGGCCAGCGGCATCAAAAGCCCGGTGTACTGCGATAACCGCCTAACCCTTTCGAACCCGGCGGTGCGGCTGGATGTGGAAAAGGGTCTGGCGGAGCTGATCCGCGCCCACTACCCCCAGGCGGAGGTTCTGATGGGTACCTCCACCGCCGGCATCGCCCACGCCGCCATCACCGCCCACCTTATGGGCCTGCCAATGGGGTATGTCCGAAGCGGCGCCAAGGACCACGGCCGCCAGAACCAGATTGAAGGCCGCCTGGAGCCGGGGCAGAAGGTGGTGGTGGTGGAGGACCTTATCTCCACCGGGGGCAGCGTCATTGAGGTGGTGAAGGTCCTGCAGGAGGCGGGGGCCCAGGTGCTGGGCATCGCCAGCATCTTCACCTACGGGATGGAGAAGGGGCTGCGCCGGCTGGCGGAGGCCGGGGTGGAAAACCACAGCCTTACAAACTTTGACGTCATCGCCCAAATTGCCGCCGAAGAAAACTACATCCGCTCGGAGGATGTGGCCCGGCTTATCGCTTTCCGGAATAACCCCAGCGATGAGAGCTGGATCACCAAGTGAGGGAGGGGAGACGATGGGTCATCTGCTGAACATCCTGGATCTGTCGGTGGAGGAGATTGACCAGCTTATTGCCACCGCCGACGCCATTATGGAAAACCCGGAAGACTACCAAAACGCCTGCCAAAACAAGATCCTGGCCACCCTCTTCTTTGAGCCTTCCACCCGCACCCGCCTCAGCTTTGAATCGGCCATGCTGGGCCTGGGGGGCCGGGTGCTGGGCTTCTCCGATTCCTCCTCCAGCTCCGCCCGGAAAGGGGAGAGCGTGGCGGATACCATTGCGGTGGTCAGCGCCTACGCCGATATCATCGCCATGCGCCACCCCAAGGAGGGGGCCCCCCTTATCGCCGCAAATCACACGCGGGTGCCCATCATCAACGGGGGGGACGGGGGCCATTGGCATCCCACCCAGACCCTCACCGATCTCCTCACCATCCGCCACGAAAAAGGCCGCCTGGAGGGACTGACCATCGGCCTTTGCGGGGACCTGAAATTCGGCCGTACCGTCCACTCCCTCATTGAAGCCATGTCCCGGTACGACGGGGTGCGGTTTGTCCTCATCTCTCCCCAGGAGCTGGCCCTCCCCGCCCTGGAGAAGGCCCGGTACATCGACGGCAAGGGCATCCCCTGCCGGGAGTGCCGCTCCCTGGAGGAGGCCATAGGGGAGCTGGATATCCTCTATATGACCCGCATCCAGCGGGAGCGCTTTGCCAGCGAAGAGGAGTACCAGCGCCTGAAGGACAGCTACATCCTCACCCCGGAAAAGATGGAGCTGGCAAGGGGGGATATGATTGTTATGCACCCCCTGCCGCGGGTCAACGAAATCGCCCCCCAGGTGGATGAGGACCCCCGCGCCTGCTATTTCCGCCAGGCCTATTACGGCCGGTATATCCGTATGGCCCTTATCCTGAAGCTCTTGCAGGAAAGCGGGAAGGGAAAGGCGCAGCCGGACAAGGGCCGCCCCCATTTCCCGGAGAACGCCCTCCCCGGCGGGGTCTGTAAAAACCCCCACTGCATCACCACCACCGAGCAGGGGCTGCCCCAGCGCTTCACCCCGGCTGGGGAAGGGGAAGGAGAGTACCGCTGCCTTTACTGCGAGGCGGAGTATACCCCCTGAGAGGAAGAGGGGCTAGTGGTAAAAACAAAGCCCGGCGGGGCCGATTTGCCCAACGTTATTTACTGCATCTAAAGCATAAAGGTCCCCGGCGGTCCGTATTGGCCTGCCGGGGGCATCTTGACAAATAGTATTGCATATGATACTATTGAGTTAGAAGGATGTGACACCATGGAACTGCGATTGAAAAAGCAGCCGCAAAAATACCTTGCAAGTGTGGATGCCAACACCCGCGAAAAACTGACCCGTGCCCTGGAGAAGTTGAAAGAATTAGAGGGCGATATTGTTTGTATCAATCCTAAAAAGAACCTGTTCCGTTTTAAAATCGCCCATTATAGAATCATATTCGCATACAGCGGCGGGGAGATTATTATTATAGAAGCGATAGACACAAGGACAAATATCAAGTATCGGAGGTATCGGTAATGGAGAGAAGAGAGTTTGAAGCAAAACTAAAGCAGCTCCCGGTTGAGGAACCGGACGAAATAGATTGCGCTATGCTTGCCGAGGCAGAGGAGATGGATGACGGTACAACCATCACCCTGGAGGAGCTTAAGCGGAACCTGGAGGGATACAGCGGCAAGCTGGTCCTTCGTATTCCTCGCAGCCTTCACCGGGAATTGAAGGAGGCAGCCGAGATAGAGGGGGTTAGCCTCAACCAGTATATGCTTTATAAACTTGCAAGATAAAAATCCCCCGGCAGGCCGCCGGGGGCAATTTTTTGCAGCTGTGCAGCCGCTTTCCTATAGAAGAGGTCCTTAGAACCTGTTCAGCATCTAACCGCACGCCGACTGGCAGGTCTTTTTCCGCCATGCTTTGCCAAATTTTATTGCAATACATACAGTATTGCTGCAAAAATTTGTCTGCGCCTGGCAAAAAGATCCCTTGCCATCCGCCGCGCGTCCAGATACTAAACAGGTTCTTACAGCAAAAGAGGTAGCGGAAAAATTCATCTCCACCGGTTCGCCACGTACTCCTCCAGGGTCTCGCCGCTGCTGTAGCGCGCCCAAAAGCCGGAATCCACCACAGATAGCCCCTGGGCGGCGGGGTCGTATTTCAGGAGGGTGAAAAAGACGCCGAAATTCAGGCTGCCGGGAAGGAAAGGGGAGGAGAGAAAGGCGTTCTCCCAGGCGAGGAGCTCGCAGACCCCGTCGCCGTCGGTATCCACCGGCTCAAGGGAAAGGAAGTTGTTCCAGTCGCCGGCGTAGGAGAAGGTGAAGGGACACTGCTCCCCGGACCGGGCGTATATATCCTCCAGGGTCTCCTGGGGGATGATGTCCACCTCCACAGGGTCCGCTTTCCCGGTGTGGAGATTTTCCACCACCACAAAGCCCCGCTCCGGGGCGGAGAGCCGGAAGCCGGTGTCGATTTTGCCAACCGGTTCCAGAAAAAAGCCGGAGCGGTAAAGGACCTGCGGCCCGTCTTTTCCCAAGGCGTAAAGGGCGCTTTCGTGGTAGGGGCCGGTTTGGCCGGTGCCGGTGGTGGGGATGTTGGCGATGAGGGTATCCCCCCACTCCCCGCCCATATCCGCAATGGAAAAGGCCGCCTCATCGCCGAAGGACTGCCCCAGATAGAGAAAGGCCCCTTTCCCGCCTGGCTGTTCGGTGAGAAGAAACCAGCTGGTAAGCCCTTTCTCTGTAGCGGAGACCAGGTGGTGCCCTTTTGGAAGGCTGCCCTGGAGGGGCTCCTGCACTGTAAACACAGAGCCGTAAAGATCGCCGCCCTCCGGCAGCCCAAGGCGGCCCTCCGCCAGGGTCCTTTCTGCCAGCTCCTTGGCGCGGCCGCCGGTCATGGCCTGGGGAACGGCCCAAAGCCCCAAAAGGAGCAGCAGCGCCGCGGCAAACACCACCGCCCCCACTGGTTTTATAGCCAGTGTCTTCCCTCTGGTGCCCCTGCCCATTTGCTTTCCCTCCCCCTCTGTGGTGGAAACTGCCGTCCTTTCCCGAAAAGTATAGCATAAAAACAAGGGCGCTGTAAATCCTCCGGGCGCCCCGCCCCGGATTTGCACCTTGACTTTACCCGCCGGGACAAGTACAATAGTAGCGGTAAAATGATACTTGGTTTGGAGGTTTTGTCCCTATGGAAAATTCGCAGAAGACCATGGAAACCATCATCGCCCTCTGTAAAGGCCGGGGCTTTGTCTACGCCGGCAGCGAAATCTACGGCGGGCTTGCCAACTCCTGGGATTACGGCCCCTTGGGGGTGGAGTTCAAAAACAATGTGAAGCGGGCCTGGTGGAAGAAGTTTGTCCAGGAAAGCCCCTACAACGTGGGCTTGGACAGCGCCATCCTCATGAACCCGGAGGTCTGGGTGGCCTCCGGCCATGTGGGGGGCTTCTCCGACCCCCTGATGGACTGCAAGGAGTGCAAGACCCGCCACCGGGCCGACCAGCTCATTGAGGAGCAGACCGGTGTGAATCCGGAGGGCTGGGATTTTGCCCGGATGGAGGCCTTTATGGCGGAGCACCACGTGAAGTGCCCCAATTGCGGCAAAGAGAACTTCACCGGCATCCGCAAGTTTAACCTGATGTTCCAAACCTTCCAGGGCACCACCGAGGACAGCAAGAGCACCCTCTACCTCCGGCCGGAGACCGCCCAGGGCATCTTCGTAAACTTTATGAACATCCAGCGCACCAGCCGCAAGAAGGTCCCCTTCGGGGTGGCCCAGGTGGGCAAGAGCTTCCGCAACGAAATCACCCCCGGAAACTTTATCTTCCGCATCCGGGAATTTGAGCAGATGGAGCTGGAGTTCTTCTGTAAGCCTGGCACGGACCTGGAATGGTTCGCCTACTGGAAGGACTACTGCCGCCAGTGGCTTTTGGATCTGGGGCTCCAGGAGAAGAACCTGCGCCTGCGGGACCATGCCCCGGAGGAGCTGTCCTTCTACTCCAAGGCCACTACCGACTTTGAGTACCGCTTCCCCTTCGATTGGGGGGAGCTGTGGGGCATCGCCGACCGCACCGATTACGACCTCACCCAGCACCAGGAGCACTCCGGCAAGAGCATGGAGTATTTTGATCCGGAGACCAACGAGAAGTACGTCCCCTATGTCATCGAGCCTTCCCTGGGGGCGGACCGGGTGACCCTGGCCTTCCTCTGCGACGCCTACGACGAAGAGACCCTGGAGGGAGGGGATACCCGCACCGTGATGCGGTTCCACCCCGCCCTGGCCCCCTATAAGGCCGCCGTTCTGCCCCTTTCCAAGAAGCTGCGGGAGCCCGCCCAGAAGATCTTTACCGACCTGGCGAAGAAGTATATGGTGGACTACGACGACGCTGGCGCCATCGGCCGCCGCTACCGCCGCCAGGACGAGATCGGCACCCCCATGTGCATCACCTACGACTTTGATTCCGAAACCGACGGCTGCGTCACCGTCCGGGACCGGGATACCATGGACCAGGTGCGTATGCCCATCAGCCAGCTGGAAGGGTATATCGCGGAGAAGATTCAGTTCTAATGTTGGGAGGGTGTTTATTTGATGAATGGGTATCCCGGTCTAACCAGCGTATCTGCGCAGATTATAGAGGAATCGCTGCATAAAGTATTCCTCCCCACTCTTCTAAAGATGATCTTGCCGTATATCATAGCCATCATAGTATTTGGTGTGATCCGTGTGATAGCCGCGCGGCTTTTACAGGGCCGGCGTGCCCTCAAGAATTTTGTGGATGCGGTGATCCTTCTGGTTTTCCTGGCCTTTTGCGGTTTTGTCCTTTTTCCCATCACCACCCACTTCATCACCAGCGGTGATATAACCGGCAGCTCCGGCATCAGCATCCCTGAACACAGCGGGAGCGATCCTTTTTCTGACATTAGTGTCCCGGAATACAGCGGAGAGGACCCCTTTAAGATTTCCTCGTAAACCAGTCAACAGAAAACAGCCCCCAGAGGATTTCCTCCGGGGGCTGTTTTGCCCTTTTTATCCAACTTTGGCCGCCATTTCGCTTTCGGTTTTGGTCTCGTCCCCGATGATTTTTCCATCGGAGATGGTCACCACCCGCCGGGCGCTTTCTGCAATCTTCGGGTCGTGGGTGATAAGGATGACGGTGCGGCCCTCCCGCCACAGCCCCCGGAGGATCTCCATCACGTCCGCCCCGGAGCGCTTATCCAGGTTGCCGGTGGGCTCATCCGCCAAAATCACCGGCGGGGCCGCTGCAATGGCCCTGGCAATGGCCACCCGCTGCTGCTGGCCGCCGGACATCTCCGCCGGGCGGTGGTCCATCCGCTTTTCCAGCCCCACCTTCTGGAGGGCCGCCGCCGAAAGCCGCCGCCGCTCCTCCCGGCCAATTCCCCGGTAGATGAGGGGCAGCTCCACATTCTCCAGGGCGTTGAGGCTGGGGATGAGGTTGAAGCCCTGAAAGATAAAGCCGATTTCGTTGTTGCGAATCTCCGAAAGGTCGTCGTCCGAAAGATGGGAGACGTCCTGGCCGTTGATGCAGTATTCCCCGCTGGTGCAGACATCCAAACACCCCAGCATATTCATCAGGGTAGATTTGCCGGAGCCGGATTGGCCGATGATAGCCACAAATTCCCCGTGGTCCACCGTCAGAGAGACCCCGTCCAGGGCCCGCACCTCGTTTTCCCCAGGGTTATAGATTTTGTAGACGTTCTTTACCTCGATAAGATGGGCCATATGCGCACCGTCCTTTTTTCATGTTCCAGGGATATTTTTCCCGCTGAACACTAGAACGATACAGGGCGGGGAAAAACTTCACCGGCGGAGAAAGATTTTCTTATTCCGCTGTGATAAACAGGCTGGTGCGGTTGGGCAGGCAGCTGGCCACCTCCAGGTCGCTCCGGAGAAAACCGGTATTGACGCAGACCTTATCCGGGCAGTCCGAGGAGAGAAAGCGGATGGCGTGGTCCTGCACCTGAAAGATGATGGGCAGCCCCGTTTCCTCCAGGAGGGAGAACTCCTGGTCCCCGGCGGTGGCAAGGTCGAGGGTTCGGACGGTCTTTCCGTCCACCGATATAACGGCGGTAAGGTGCCCAGCCTCGTTCTGTGGGCGGACCAGCCAGAGAAGAGAGAGAACCAAAACTGTCCCGACAGCCAGCCACAGCAGCAGCCGGGGAGAAAGCGCTTTTTTCTGCATGATTTCACCTCTTGGGGACCGCAAGCCTCAGCCGATGGTGTGGTTCTCCCGCTCGAATTTCAGTACCGCACCGGTGGCACCATCGATGGTGAACTCATACTCCACCGCCCCCAGCCAGAAGTCCACATCGTATTCCAGGTATCCATCGTCCCAGTCCCGCTCTACCCATATGGCGGTGACTTGGCTTTCCGTCAGGCCAGCGTGGGCTAGGGCGGCGGCCTTGGCTTCTGCCCCGCCAATGTCCCCAGCCGCAGACCCGCCCTCCAGGTGGCTTTCCTGCTCATGCTTCAGGACGGCGCCGGTGGCCCCGTCTATCTCGTATTCGTACTCTACCATTCCGGCCCAAAATACTACATCGTAAATCAAGCGCCCGTTGTCCCAGTCCACTTCAGCCCACAGGCCGGAGACCTGACTTTCGGTTAGCCCCTCGTGGTCCAGGGCGGCGTTTTTTGCGGCGGCTTTTCCAATGTCCCCAAAGGAAGCCGCGGCATCGGCGTGATCCTCCCGCTTGTGCTTTAGGACAACGCCCGTGACGCCATCAATGGTGAACTCATACTCCACCATCTCCTGCCAAAAGTCCACATCGTATTCCAGCCGCCCGTCATCCCAGTCCTTTTCCACCAGCAGGCTGGTGACCTCCTCCTCCAGCAGGCCGGCGTGGGATAGAGCCACCGCCTTGGCCTCATCCTCCCCAATATCGCCTGTGGAGGCTGGGGAGGGGACAGAAATCCGGGTGCGGGGGGAAGGCTTTGGGCGGTTCCTCTGCTAGGGGGACAGACTGGGAGGAGGGGAGGAAGGCTGGGGGCTGCGCGGTGGCCCGGCCAATATAGACTCCCACTCCAACCGCAACAACAGCAAGACCGCCAGCTAAAGGCATCAAAAGATTGTGGGGAATTTGGATCATATCTTTCTCGCTCCTTTGCCGCTTTTCCTGAATTTATTATATAATTCGGGCCGCGCTGGTGTCAACCCTTCTTTCCCTTCTGGAAATCCTTTTGGAAGGCGGTAAGGTCGTCCCCCCGCAGGGCCCGCTCCAAAAGCTGGGGCAGCCGCTGGGGATTGCAGGCGAAGCAGGGGATACCCAGCCCCGCCACCCGCTGGGCCATCTGGGCGTCGCAGTAGGGGCGGCCGCCGTCCGCCAGGGCCAGCAGCACCACCACCGTCACCCCGGAGTCCTTCAGCTCCTGGAGCCGCCGCAGCAGGGCGGCCCGGTTGCCTCCCTCCTCCAGGTCGGTGATAAGGAAGAAGAGGGTCTTTCTGGGGTTTTCCACAAACTGCTGGCAGTAGGCCACCGATTTATCAATGTCGGTGCCGCCACCCAGCTGGAATCCATAGAGAAGATCCACCGGGTCGCCGCACTTTTCGGTGAGGTCCACCACCTGGGTATCAAAGGCCACCACCCTGGTCCGCAGGCTCTGCATACTGGCCAGGATGCAGCTCATCACCGAGGAATAGATGACGCTTTCCCCCATGGAGCCGCTTTGGTCCACATCCAAAATTACCGTCCACTTGTTGGCGGCGGTTGTGGTGGTCCGGTCGAAGAACCAAAACCGCTCCGGCACGATGGTGCCCAGGGAGGGGTTGTAGTTTTTCAGATTCCGGGAGATGGTCATTTTGTAGTCCAGGGCGGCGGCGGAGGGGATGGGGGAATGCTGCCGCCGGTTCACCGCCGCTGTCACCGCCCGGCGGATATCCTGCTCCAGGAGCTTGTTGATTTCCTCCACAATTTTCCGGATAAAGGCCCGGACGCTTTCCTTGCTGCGCTTAGGGATCTGGTCCTTGAGGAGCAGGATGGTGGAGGCCAAATTCACATTGGGCTCCACATTCTCCAAAAGCTCCGGCTCGAAGAGCAGCTGCTGCAATCCGCACCGCTCCATGGCGTCCCCCTGGATGACCTTCACCAGGTCCTTGTCAAAAAGGCTGCGCACATCCCCCAGCCATTTGCTGATTTGGGGATTGGAGGGGCCCTTCCCAGCCCCCCGGCCGGAGGCTCCCGGCCCCCAGCCTCCGCTTTCGGTGCGGTTGTAGATAGCCGCCAGGGCCTGGTCCATCAGGTCCTCCTGGGGGAGGAGAGCGCAGTCCCCCATGGTGGAAAAACGCTCCTGGCTTTCCGCCCCCAAAATCAGCCGCCAGCGGCGTATTTTTGCAGCGGTTTCCATCGCTGTCTCCCTCCTTTACCGCTCGTTTGCGGTGATTTTGCAGTTGACCCTGCCTGCGGTGCAGATGGCCTCCCCCAGCGGGGCCTTATGTTTCTTTGCCATCGTTTTTCCTCCAGACAGGGGCTAAAAATCAAAATCGAAGTCCTCCAGGCCCTCCAGCATCTCCTGGGCCTCCTGGGTGAGGGGGGCGTTTACCGCCTCGCTCACCTGCTGCCGGCCAAGGCCCCAAAGCTCCCCCAGGTTCTCCCCGATGCTGTCCTTCTCCTTGGCGGTGAAGTCGGCAAAGGCCCGCCGGAGGAAGACCAGCGCCCGCTTGAACTCCTCCTCGTCCAGGGTGTCCAGGTAGTCGGAGAGGCTTTGCCAAAGGGAAAGGCGGGCGATGAGGGCGTAGCGGTTGCGCATGGAAAGCCCCTGGAACCACCCAGCCCCCAGCTCCGCGGGGGTGCCCTTGGAAAGGCGGCGGCTCACCTCCTGGCTCAGTTCGGCGGACTCCATGGCCCCCCGCTCCAGGAGGATGGCAGCGGCAAAGCCGGAAAGGCGGGTGTTCAGGTGGTCCCACCGGGCCAGGTCCGAAAGGGCGGAAATCCAGGGCTCCGGCTCCAGAAAATCGTGGGCCAGCTGGGCGGTGTTCAGCCGCTCCATCGCCCCAATTACCCCGGCGGCTCCGCTGTCGTCGCAGGCGCAGCAGCTGGTAAGGATGAGGCAGCACCGGAGGTAGATCTGCTGCAGGATGGGGATGAGGGGGGCGGGGTCCAAAAGCCGCAGCCCTCCGTACTGCACCACGTGGGAAAGGCGCTGGGCGGTGGCGGCCAGCTCTTCCAAAGAGGCGGCGTCCACCGCTATCCCCTGAAGGGCGCCGGTGGCGTAGCGCACCGCTTCCGGCATTCCGCAGGTGAAGGCGTCCTCCAGCACCCCGGCCACCTCGGCCACACCGGTGGCGGTCTCCACCCGCTCCTTCATCCGGAAGGAGGCGGCCTGGGGAATCGTATCCCCCTTGAGGGCGGATTCCACCAGCTGAATCTCCGCCTCCGGGCTCCAGCGGAGCATCCATCGCTCCGCCCAGGTGGCGCTGGTCTGGTCCACCTCCTGCTGCATCCCGAAGGAGACCCCCAGCACCCGCAGCCGGTGGAGAAAGAAGGAGCGGTTCAGGTCCAAAAAGGCGGACTCCCGGCTTTTGACGCTGCGGTTTTCCCGCAGGTCCAGGGCCAGGTCCTGGAGGGCGACGTCCCGGTATTTTTCCAGCTTCAGCTGCTTTAGCTGCCGGTAAAAATCGTCCTGGATGCTGGTGCGGCTCACCCCTTCCGGCAGGGCGCCGATGGCGGTGCCAATTTCGGCGTCGGCTATCCCCTGGCTAATGGCGGAAAGGGAACCCTCCCCCAGGCAGGTGAGGGCGGCGTCCCGCAGGTCCCGCAGGACCGGGACGGAGGAGCCCCGCAGCCGGGCCAGCTCCCAGGCCAGGCGCACCCCCTCGATGACGCTGGCGGAGGAGGCAGGATTGCCCCCTTTCCGCAAAAACCGGGCGATGCTGGCAAGGTAGCTGCGGGGGGCGTAGTCCGACTCCCCCCGCAGAAAGCCCTCCCAAATGAGGCCGTAGTAGGCGGGAGCCTTGTTGCCCGCCCCGTACCCGGAGCGGCTGGAAAGGCGGTAGTAGGAATAGGGCATCAGGGTGAAGCTGGCGGCGGTGCGGGGAAGGGCTTTCTTTTCCCCCTCGCTCATGGGGACGGCGCTTTTCAGGCCCTCCAGGTGGTAGGCCCCGGTGACGGCGACAATCTCTCCGGGGGCGTACCCCTCGGCCATGGCGTCCTCCATCACCCGGCACATGTAGGCCTCCCGCACCAGGTTTTCCGGCCAGTCGGCCTCCCGCCCGGCGGTGGCCTCCCGCAGCCGTTCCCCAAAGGCGGCAGCGCCCTCCCGGTAGGCTCCAGGGGCGGCGGTGTGCTCCAGCGTCCGCTCCCAGAACATGTCGTGGCCGTCAGCCCCGGCCAGCCGGTCCAGCTCCCGGTAGGGGTCGAAGGGCTCCTCCCCCTCCGGCTCCTGCGGCCGCTCCAGGGCCAGAAAAACCTCCGAGGGAAGGTCCATAAACCGGCACGCCGCCCCGTTTTCCGCCGCCCACCGGATGGCCTGGTACTCCGGGGAGTAGGCCGCCAGGGGGTAGAGGATGGAGCGCACCGGGGCCGCCTGGGTGTAGGCCAGCATCGCCACCGGCGGCACCGTGTCCGGCCGCACCAGGTCCGCCAGCAGGGGGGTGAGGTCGCTGGGACCTTCGATGAGCACCAGCCGGGGGCGTTTTTCCTCCAGCAGCTGCAAAAGGTGCCAGGCCCCGGCGGGGGAAAGGTGGCGCACGCCGAAAAGGATGGGCAGTTCCATGGCGTCACACCCCCCTTATAGCAGCTCGGTGCATTCTTTGTACAGCCCCAGCCAGCGGCTGCCCCGCTTCTTCATAATGTTCTGGAGGTACTCCTTCCAGGCCACGCCATCCTTGTCCTCGTCCTTGATAACCGCCCCCTGGAGGGCCGCCGCCAAATCCCGGTCGGTGATCGCTCCGCCGCCAAAGCTCCCGGCCAGGGCCATGGAGTTTGCCAGCAGGGAGATAGCCTCGGCGGTGGAAAGGACGCCGGAGGTGCCCTTCAGCTTCTGGGCCCCGTCCAGGGTCTGGCCGCTGCGCAGTTCCCGGAAGATGGTGCAGACCTTCTCCACCACCTCCCCGGCGGGGAGCTGGGCGGCAAGGTCCAGCCCCAGGCCGGAGGAAAGCTGCTCCACGCGGGTGCGGACAATCTCCATCTCCTCCTCCAGGCTTTCCGGGGAGGGGAGGACCACGATGTTGAAGCGGCGCTTAAGGGCGGCGGACATCTCGTTGACCCCCTTATCGCGGGTATTGGCGGTGGCGATGATGGAAAAGCCCCGCTGGGCCGGTACCTCAATGCCCAGCTCCGGCACCGAGATGCGCTTTTCCGACAGGATGGAGATGAGGGCGTCCTGGACCTCGCTGGCGCAGCGGGAGATCTCCTCCACCCGTGCGATGGCCCCCTCCTCCATGGCCCGGTAGACAGGGCTTTTCAGCATCGCGGCGGGGGAGGGCCCCTGGGCGATGAGCATGGCGTAGTTCCAGGAGTAGCGTATCTGCTCCTCGGTGGTGCCCGCCGTCCCCTGGATAACACGGGTGGAATCCCCGTTGATGGCGGCGGTTAAATGCTCGGAAAGCCAGCTTTTGGCGGTGCCCGGTTCCCCGATGAGAAGAAGTGCGCGGTCGGTGACCAGGGTGGCGATGGCAATTTCCACCAGCCGCTGGTGGCCGATGTACTTGGGGGTGATGGGGGTGTCCCCCGCCTGCCCGCCGCAGATGTAGGTGAGCACCGACCGGGGGGACATCCGCCAGCCGGCAGGGACGGGGTGTTTTTCGGCGGCGATGAGGGCGTCTATCTCCGCCCGGAACAGCTCCTCCGCCGGGAGGCGCTGGACGTTGGTTTTGTCAGCCATATTTTGGAACTCCCTTCTAATAAACCGTTTTTGCCGGTGCGGACGCTAGTCTGCAAGCCAATCCTGTATTTGACGTTCCACCGTTTTTTCTGGCCAGCCGCTGAATCTTCCCTTGGCGTAGATATCCGCCAGCTCCTCCCCCTTCTCCTTGCTGGAAATGGGTAAATATTGCAGGATGTTTCGTACCTCCCAGTAGTGTACCGATTGCGAGGTGTGCTGGATGTAGCTGAGGAGCAGCCCCTTCCACTGGGTCCAGCCGCAGCCAGTTAGGGCGCTGAAGGCATATTGAAGGGGCATATCCAACACACCCATCTTGATACGGTGGCAGAAATATTCCCCGATCTTCTGGCAGAGGGCCGGGTCCTCCTTGTCGATGAAATATTGCAGCTTCTGGTCCATCCGGTGCCGCATCATCAGGTCATACCACCAGCCGTCCAGGGGAGCGGCGATGGGGGTGTAGTAGAGGTCCACCCAAAAGGCCTTCACCAGCCCGGCGGGGTCGTTGTTCAGCCGGCGGTAGGCGGGCCTTACAATATCCATCCCCTGGCGCATAAAATCGGGGAGGGCGCCTCCGGGCCCGGCCAGCTCCCCAAAGACCAGGTTCATCAGCAGCTGCTTTTCCTCCTTGCCGGTGAGCCGCTCCAGGAGGCTTGGGGCCAGCAGCTTTTTGCCCACCGCCGCCGCTTCCTCGGCCCCCTTGGTGAGGAGGGCGGCGCAGACCGCCGGACCGGCCCAAAGGCCGCCGTAGCTTTCGTACAATTCCTCCGCCAGGGTGCAGAGCCCCGGATCGGGGTTCCACTGGATGGACTGGTTGAGTACCTCCACCAGGGCAACAGAGAAAGGATGCTTCTGGCCCCCAGGGCGCTGGAAGAACATCTGCTCGTTGATGTGCCCCTTCCCGTTTTTCCAAGCCCGGCTGCCGTCCAGCTTGGTGCCCAGGGCCGCCCCCTTGCGGTAGGCGTCGCAGATGGCCGGCCCGGTCTTGCCCACCAGGGCGTAGAGGAGATTGGCCAGCCGCTTTTCCTTTTCGGTGTACCAGGGCGCATCGTCGGGGGCGAGGAGATCCTCCAGTTCCCGCTCCAGCAGTTCCGCCGTCAGGGCGGTGGCGGCAGGGGAATTGGAGGCCATAAAGAACCGCCCGTTCTCGATGAGGTCCGCTTCCATCATCTCCCGCCAGAAGGGGAGGGCGCCGGGGTTCTGGATCCGGGCCAGGGCCCAGCGGGCCGCGTCCTTGTTGTCGTATTTCTCGGTCTTGGCCAGCTTCAGCAGCAGTTCCAGGTTCTCCGGGCAGTGGCGCAGGGCGTAGATGAGCATCACCCGCACCTGCTTTTTGGCCCCCTCCAGCTGGCTGATATACCAGTCGTTGAGGCTCCCCCCGGCGATGGTGTCGATGACCTGGACCCGCCGGGCCATCTCCTTTTTCCCCGCCGGGTCGAAGCCCTGGGTGAGAAGGGGAAGGATGCTCTTGTCCTCCTGGCAGAGCCACTGGCCCGCCGTGTCCGCCAGCTCCGCATACTTAGCCCCTAGGGCCTTGACCAGGGCGTCCCGCACCCGGTAGTCAGAGAACAGCTCCGGATGGGTCTCGTGGGTGTCAACAACAGTGGAGTAGTGGCCGCTGCCGCTGGTGGTAAGAGCCTCCACCAGGGGGGCCACCACCGAGTAGGGGGCGTTGGTGAGGGCTGTCCCCCCGGCACGGGGAGGAAGCGCCTCCAGTTCCCCAGGGACGGCCACCGCCCCCTGGGTGGTAAGGACGGCATCGCAAAGGGTGATGGCGTCCAGCAGCGCCCCGGCCCGGTCCTGACAGTCCGGGGCCAGCACCGAGCGGGCCAGCTGGCCCAGCTTTGCAAAAACGGGGGAGGCCTTTTCCAGGGGGGTCAGTCCCTCCAGGGCGCGGGCAAGGCGGAAGTCATCCGCCGCCAGGGCCGCCCCGGCGATGGCTCCGGCCCGGAGCCGTTCCCGCAGTTCATATAAAGGTGTCAGATCCATTTTGTGTCCCTCCCTTTAAGATATAGAAAACCAACGGATAGAAGCCGGGACCTTATCCCTGCATCCACTCCTGAATCTGTTCTTCTACAGAAACCGGAAAGTAGGGCGAGTTCCTTTTGGAACCAAGGGCGGCATGAATTTCCGCCAGCTCTTCCGCCCTTTCCCGGTTGGAAATGTGGCGTTCCTCCAAAAGGTCTACCACAATATCGTAGTTTATATGGTGCACCTTATCGTTTTGCATAAAACTCAGGAGCAGTCCCTTCCAGTTGGTCCAGCCGCAGTCATCCAGCAGCTGGAAGGTGTTGCGGACGAGCATAACCGATTCCCCCCGCCAGAGGCGGCGGTAGAAGTACTCCAGGACCTGCTGGCAGGCCGGCTCCTCCTTTTGGAGCAGGGACCACAGTTTTTTATCCATCTGGAGGTCCATCATCAGCTGGTACCACCAGCTGTCCAGGGGGGCGGCAATGGGGGTGTAGTGTTCGTTCAAGCCGCGGTAGGAGATCCTTTCCGGCTTTTCATCGTCGATGTTGTCGTAATCGCCCCTGGGGCCGATGAGCCGGCCAAAGACCAGCTCCATCAGCAGCTTTTTCTCCCCCCGGCGCTTGAGCTCCTTCAGCAGGTCGGGGGTCAGGAGCTTTTTACCCACCGCCGCCGCTTCCTCGGTCCCCTTGGTGAGGAGGGCGGCGCAGACCACCGGCGCGGCCCAAATCCCGCCGTATTCCTCGTATAGCTCCTCCGCAAGGGAGCAGAGCATGGGGTCGGCGTCCTGGTAGATGGACTGGGTCAGCACCTCCGCCAGGGCGGCGGAAAAGCACTGCCCGCCCTGGAAGGCTACCTCCCAAAGGGTATACTCCTGCTTAAACTGGATCTTTCTCGTTCCGTTTACCCAGCTTCGGCAGAGGTCCAGGCTGGGGGCTTGGGCCGCCCCCTTGCGGTAAACCTGGCAGATAGCCGGTCCGGTTTTGCGGATCAGGGCGTTCAGCAGGCGGCCCAGCTGCTCCGGGTCCAGCTTATTGGAGGGATCGGCGGCGGCTTCCAGCTCCCCCAAAAACAGCTCCGCCGTCAGGGTGGCGGCGTTGGCGTTGGCGATGTTCCTGGAGTAGTCCACCGCCTCGGCGGGGTTCTCCTTTGCCAGCTCCCGCCAAAAGGCGAGGGCGTCGGGGGTGTCCATATGGGCAAGAGCCTGGAGGACCGCCTTTCGGTTGTCCCCCTTTTCCTTCTTCTCCAGGGCCAGAAGGACCTCCAGGTTCTCCTGCCGGTGGCGAAGGGCGTAGATGAGGGGCGGGCGCACCTGCTTCTTGGCCTTTTTCAGCTGCTCCAGATACCAATCGTTCAGCTTCCCCTCGGCGAGGACATCCATAATTTTAACCCGCCAGGCCATCGCCCTTGTCCCTGCCGCCGGTTGAAAGTCCTCCAGCAGGAAGGGGAGAAGACCTTCGTCCCCTTCCTCCAGCCATTGCCGGACCATATAGGCAAACTCCCAGGATTTGGAGTCCAGGGCCTTCACCAGGGCCTGCTGCACCCGGTAATCCCAAAGAAGCTCCGGATGGGCCTCATAGGCTTCCTTCAGGCGGGAGCGGTGCTTGCCGTCCTTGGTGGTCAGGGTCTCCATCAGAGAGGCCAACAGCAAGTAGGGGGCGCTGGTGAGGGGGATTCCCCCGCTCCGCCGGGGCAGCTCCTCCAGCTCGCCGGGGACAGCCACCGCCCCCTGGGCACAGAGCACCGCGTCACAAAGGGTGATGGCCTCCAGCAGCGCCACGGCCCGGTTCTCGCAGTCTGGGGCCAGAACCTGGCGGGCCAGCTGGCCCAGTCTTTCGAAGACAGGGCTGGCCTTTTCAAAGGGGGTCAACCCCTCCAGGGCGCGGGCAAGGCGAAAATCACCGGCGGCCAGGGCTGCTCCGGCAATGGCTCCCGTCCGGAGCCGCTCCCGCAGTTCATACAAAGGTGTCAAATCCATCTTTGACCCTTTCCCTAATACAGCAGCCGGACGATGCTTTCCGGCGTGAGGATGGACAGCGGCTGGAGCTTTAGCCGCCGGGCGTCCCTGTCGTACCAGAAGCCCCCCAGCAGCACCTGCTCCTCCAACAGGGAGCCATCCGGCAGCATGGGCAGGCGGGGGGTGGTTTTCTCCATCCAGGGGGCGTCCCCCAGCTGGATGGTGTCCCCCTTCCCATCCTGGAGGACCAGAATGTCCCCCTCCCCCCGGAGGATGCGGGAATATCCCACCAAACGGTAGTCCATAGGGGCGGCCAGGGTGTTTTTCAGGAAGTTCTTCACCGATTTCACCGCCGGGGCCAGCTCCCCGGCGGCAAAACCCCGGAGAGCGGCAAGGTCGGCGGGAGTTGTTTCCCGGACCTCCGCCCCCTCCCACCGAATCCGGCGGGCGCCCTCCCCCGGATAGAAGACGGCGATAGGAGTTTGGACCACCCCGAAGAGGCTGTCCTCCTGCTTTATGTACTTGAGGGCCTTTACCGGGCGGTAGTTTTCGGTGAGGGACAGCTCCCCGGTGGCAAGGTCCGCCCAGCAGCCAATGTCGATGTAGGACTTGCGGGCGTCGTCAAACTCCACCCAGAAGGCCAGCTGGCAGAGGGAAAGGTTTTCTTTCCCCAGCCCCAGCTCCTGAAGCTCCGAAAACTTCCAGACACCCCCCAGCTCCTCAAAGAGGCTGTTGTCGTCCTGGCCCACGTCGCCGCTCACGATCTTTTGGGAAAGATATTGCTTGGATTTCTTCACCAGGGCCCAAAGCTGCTCCAGGCTGGCGATGGCGTCGTTGTAGTGGCTGTCCTCCCCGTCCTTCTGGAAGGCCTCGATGGAGAGGATGAGGCGGTTCAGCATCCGCTGGGGTCCTGGGAGGTAGTAATCCCCCAGCTGCTTTGCCAGGGTGCGGTAGGTGGGCAGGGAGGTTCCCCCCATGGTGCCCAGACCGGCGTTCATCAGGTCCTGGACCAGCTTTTGGGCCAGCTCCAGCCCCTCCAGCTGCTTTTGCAGCTTCTTCTTGCGGGCGGCCTTGCTGGTTTTGGAAGGGGCCTTGGGGGTCTTGTCCTTCTCCGGAACCAGGGCGGCAGCCTTGGCGGCGCGAGCCTCCTTTTTCTGGCGCCTTTGCTGGATGTCCTCTGGAATTTCGCAGGGGGCGAAGCTCTTGCCGGACATCATCTCGTAGAGGAGGGCCAGGCTGTGCTTGCAGGGAATTTGGCGGCTGGGGCAGGTGCAGCGGAACACCGGCTGGGCAGGGTCCAAAAAGTCGGCGGAGGTGATGTAGTTTTTGGAGCCGCTGCCGGTGCACTCCCCCAGAAAGAAGGTGTCGTCGGCGGAGGCCTCCAGCCGGACAAAGCCCCCCTTCTGGGAAATTTTCTTGCCGTTTTGCGCCGCTGCTGGGTTGGGGGCCAGGGCTGTGATCTGTGCTTCGGTGATTGGTCGCATGCTTCTCATCCTTTCCGTGGAGTATTTCTTATAAATATAATATAATCCCATTTGTTTCCGAAATCAATGCTAAAATTGGGACAGCCAGGGAAAAAATCCCAGCCTGCGGGACGGGGCGGAGGGGCAGTCTGGCGGAGGGGAAAGAGAGGCTGTTTTAACTAAGAGCCTATTCAGAATCTCCGGATGTGCCGGATGGGCGGAAAAAGGCCCGTTTAGACGGTGCGCCAGGTGATCTTGAATAGGCTCTAAGGCAACAAAAAGTCCCCCGCCTCAAAACAGACGGGGGAGAAGGGCTGCTTGGTTACACATAATTTAGGGCCGGCCGGAAGTTAAACGGGGGGTTACGATTCATCCCTTCCCCCTCGCCATCCCCCGCCATGGGGGCCGCCATATCCATGGTGGCCGTTGCCCTGCCCGTGATATGGTGAAGGGCTGTTGGCATTACCAGCGCCAAGGAGCTGGATGCGCTCCCGGATTTCCCGCATACTCATCCCCTGCACCGCTTCGGGAGTAATGCTGGGGTCAAGCTGCTGCAACTCCAAAAAAGCCCTGTATTTGCCGCAGGAAAGGCCCGATTCATGGGCCGCTGCAATCTCCTCCGGAGGGGCGAAATAACAATAGGTGTTGTGCTGCTTTGCCGCGCATGCCTCAACGCCGGAAAGAATTTTGGCGGCTTGCTGCCCCTCTGGACCTACAACGGTAATGGTCATAACCTCATTACCGGCCAGCAGCGCCTCAATATGGCCGTGGTGCAGTATCTCCTCAAGGGCCTTGGTGTAGTTTTTGTGTTTTAGATGAAGGGTGCTGGAAAGCTCCTGCCCATCCTCGTTAAACCCGTTTACAAAAATCACCTGGTCAAACCGGTTGATGCCTAGTTCGATGGAAGGGTTTATGTCAATGCTAATCTCCACAGTGGGGGTAAAATAGAGCCAGCGTCCCAAAAGCACCAAAAACAGCGCGCAGGCGCAGGCGGCGCAGAGGCTATACCGGCCCCCTTCCGCATCTGCCCTGGTGTAGCCCCGTGTCTTCTCTGCAAGAAATGTTCGGGTGCGCTCCTTTAAGGCTTCCTCCGCCCGGATGGGAGCAAAGAGCTCCTTGAAGGTGTTATTCATAGTCGTAATCGCCTCCCAACCTTTCTCTTAACATCTGTTTGGAACGAGTTAGGAGCGTATAAATTGTATTTACATTTTTTCCTAAAATGCGGCTGATTTGCGGAGCGGTATAACCTTCAAAGTAGTGCAGATAAACAACATCCCGGTATTTTTGCGGGAGTGAAAAAACCGCCTCCCAAACATCCCGGTAATCCGGGGGTGTTTTTGCCGGATACGCAATCGCCCCCTCCAAGGGGACGGTATGACGGCGAAAGAAGTTTTTCAGCAGGTCCTTGCAGGCGTTGATGGTGACCCGAATGAACCACGCCTTTTCATGCTCGGCATTTTCAAAGGAAACGGAGCTAAGGACATACTTCAAAAACACAGTTTGAAATATGTCCTCGGTGTCGGCGCTATTCTTCAAATGAATCATACAAAGCCGGCGGACGGTATCGGAATACCGCTCGATGGCCTGAAGGGTCTCTTGCTCGCTCCGCATAAATAATTCCTTTTACACCCTGCCGCGTCCGCTCCGGAAGCCGTTTCCCCGTCCGCATCCGTTGCCCCGGCCCTGGCCAGCGGCATAATTATCGCAGACGCCGTCCCCATCTGCATCGATAAAAGCCCCGCCATTTCCCGCCGGGCAGTTTCCGTGCCCGGTGCCGCAGACATCGCAAAAGCCGTCCCCGTCCGCATCCTCATAGACGTAGATGCTGCCAGCGTTATCGCAGATGCCATCCCCGTCTGCGTCTGCAAAATAGCGTCCGCACCCAGGTCCCGCGGCAAAGACGGTTGTCGAACCCAATAAAAATACCATCACCGCTGCAAAAACTCCGAAAAATGTTTTTTTCATAACTGTCCTCCATAAATTTTTGATAGCCATTTTTGACTTCACCTTAAATACGACTGACCAAGGGAAATCCATTCAAAAAACTGTATTTTTTTCCGGACCCGCCCGCAAGGCAGCGGGGGAGCCGTTTTTTGCGGAAACTTTAAAATATCTTCCCCTTTTGTAGTTTTTAACGCAGACGTGTTGAGTTTTTAAAAAAGTGGTCGAAATAAGTAGGTAAACCACCAAGAGGAGGTCAAAAATTGTATGGGAACAAAAGTGAAAGAGAAAAAGGGACTTTTGCTGCTTTGTTGCGTGACAATTGTAGCAACACTTGCTGGGGCGGTCTTCCTGTTTACCCAGCGCGCCCCCTCCGGCAATGGCCTGGTACTGGATGACAATGCCACCATGGGCACCCTTCCCGGCATTGACATGGAGCAGCGCCAGAAGGAGCTCCAACAGCAGCTGGATGAGACCATGATTGCCTTTTCCATCAACAGCAGCCCCGTTTTTGCTTCCGGCAGGGCAGAGGGCAACCTGATGCTGGAGAACCCGGAAAACAACGCCAAGCTCCTTGTTGTGGAGATTCACCTGGACGGCACCGATGAGATTATCTACCAATCGAAGGCCCTCCCCATTGGCTCCTACATTGAAAACGCCCGCCTGGACAAGGTTTTGGAGCCCGGTACCTATCCCGCCACAGCTTATTTCAAAGCCTACCGGGAAAGCGACCAGGCCTTTGTGGGGCAGGCAGGCGCGGCCATTACAATTTCTGTCCTTAGCTGAGATGCGGCCATCCATACAGATACAGGCTGTGTATGGAAGGAGTTATTTACAATGAAACTGAAAATGGTCTTTCGTATTTTGCCCGTTGTGCTGCTTGCTGCGCTGCTTGTGACGAGCGCCTATGGGGCGGACCTTCCCATTGGAGCCTCCAGTATGGATATCCCCATTGGAACCTCTGGGGATATGGTGATGGTGGGCACCGTGGAACCCACTATCATGTCTGTCACGATGCCCACCTATGTCCCGTTCCATATTGCAAGGGCGGTGCAGGGGGACAACAAGGTGATTTCTCCCCGCATCACCGTGACCAACAATTCCAGCGTTCCTGTGAGCCTGGATGTGTCCTACACCAGAGTGGACCTGAGCAAGCTCCCTGGTACCACCTGGAATGATGGGCAGTATGTAGGGAACAACCAGATTGCCATCGGCTTCCAGCCGGAGACGATTGCAAATCAGATGCCCACTTCTCTGGCCGGAACCAAGTGGCTCCAGGCAAACACCTACCAAAATGTCCATGTGATGTCTCTGACTGCCTATGGTGAATCCACCATGTATGTTGTAGGGACTTTGGGCAGCGCTGTCCCGGAAAACGACACCTTTTCTGTCATCCCCACTTTTGTGGTCCGTCAGGTAAGATAAGCGCAGGCTTTCTAAGAACCTGTTCAGCATCTAACCGCCCGCCGTCTGGCAGGTCTATTTCCGCCATGCTTTGCCAAATTTTTTTGCAATACATACAGTATTGCCGCAAAAATTTGTCTGCGCCCGGCAAAAATATCCCTTGCCATCCGCCGCACGTCCAGATACGGAACAGGTTCTAAGGACATAAGAAAAGGTAAGAAGTGACATAAGCCCCTGTATCTGTATTTGGCAAAGGCCGGGAAGGGTACTCCCGGCCTTTCTCTTATGGAAAAATCACCCGGTCCCAGATGCCCCGGTAAGGGTATACCCCGTGGAATCCCTGGCTGGCTGCAAAAAGGAAATAAGCAAAGCAACCCGCCAGGAGGATAACCTTCCGCGTCCTAGCGTTAAGATACTTATCCGGCAGAAGCGCTGCCTCCGGCAGGGCCAGCAGAGAGAAAAAAGCGGCATAAATAGAGAGTCGCTCCAGGATGAAATGCCTGGTGATAAATAGCTGAATCAGCAGGGAATAGAAGATGCTGTTTGCCAGAACAGGGGAGACTGTTGGTTCATCCGCCGCCTGCTTAATAAGAGGCAGCGCAAAGAGAAAGCATCCCAGGGGAAGGAACAGGTACAGAAAGCTGTTTCCCTGCCAGTACATTCCGTCAAGGTAATGCTGGTATTTGGGGATTCGGGCAATCACCCCGCAAAGCAAGGGGTCCAATAAATAAGCGGTTGCGGCGGCTAAGGAAGCCAAGCCATAATGCAGCTTTGCGGGCCGGAGGCAAAGCAGAAAGGAGAGGGGCAGCATAATAAGGGCGCTCCAATGAAAGCAGGAGGCCAAAAGGACAACACCCCAGGCGGGGAGGAAGCGGCGCCGCTTTAAAAACGGGTAGGTCCATATAAGGATTGCGGCGGCCAGCGCCTGGCGCAGGAAATTCATGCTAAGGGCAAGGTGCTGGAGGGTGAGGAAGAGGTAGACGCTCATCCAGGGGGCGGGGGAATAGCGCCCGATCCAAGTAAAGACAAGGACGGTAAACAAAAGGTGAAACACAAAAAGAAGGGCCCGGTAATCCCCGCCAAGGCGAAAAACAAGTAAATTCAGCAGCAAATATCCAGGTTCAATTTGGGGCAGACCGGAAAAGCCTGTATCGGCTACTCTTTGAAAGATATCTTCATACAGGCGGTAGTCAAAACCGGTGACATACCGAAAGGACGCCAAAAGCCAGCAGAAAATGCCCATGCTCCACAGATGGAATCTTTGGTATTTGAGATTTTGGGGCGGCAGCAGCTTGCCGGAAAAGCTGGCGGAAATCAGCAGGAGATAGGGCAGCATGGGAAGTCACCTCGGCGGTAAAATTCTTGGGTGGACTGGCAAAATTCAACACCATAAGCATAGTGGCAATGGTGTGAAATGTTAAGATAGGTGGGGACAAAATCGCAGTGCGATGGATTATGTGGTTGTTGGCGGTTATCCTTTTACAGCCTGTACAGCTTCTTCGGAGGAACACTTAAACGTGGACAAAAGGACAGCGGATTGAGGCCTGTAACCTTCAAACCGCTGTCCTCCTTTTCATTCAGTCTTCAAAATATTTTTGAAACAAATCTCCCGATAATTCAACAATATGGCAAAAAGGAATTTCGGTCCCGTCCAGGAAGAAAAGGACTTTCTTGGCCACATGGACTTTCTTTATGTTTCCGCTGTGGCGCAGGTACTCCCCGCCATCCTTCTTTCTGTCCGGCCGGAAATAAGTGACCGTCACCTCCGGCTGCTCCCCCTGCTCCAACGCCCATAGGATGACCTGCTGCTTTTGGTCCAGCACGGCCCTTTCGTCTTCGCTCAGCTCTGCCCGCTGGCCAACCGCCCGTCCGGTCTCCCGCACGGCCTCCCCGTACCCGGCCAGCGCCGCAAAGGGAGAAAACTGGGCCGCCCGCTCCGCCATGGTCATCCGGCGGCGGGTGGGGGATACGTGGTGAGGCAGGTGGAGGATATCCGCGTATTTTTCGGTTTCCGGCATAACATACCTCTACTTTCAGCGTGCCGCTGGATGGCAATCGCACTCCACCCCATGGGCGTTAATCACCCCAACCGCTTGCAGATAGGAGTAGATCACGGTGGAGCCGGCAAATTTCATCCCGCGCTTTTTCAGGTCCTTCGAAATCTGGTCGGAGAGGGGAGAAGTGGTCCGCAAATCGTAGCTTTCGTCAATGGTCTTTCCGTCCGTAAACCCCCAAAGGTAGGCGTCGAAAGATCCAAACTCCGCCTGTATCTGCAAAAAGACCCTGGCATTTCGAACACTGGCCTGGACCTTCAAACGGTTGCGGATAATGCCGGGGTCAGCCAGCAGCTCCTGCATTTTCTTTTCGTCATAGCGGCTGACCTTCTCCACATCAAAGTTATCGTAAACCTGGCGGAAGCGCACCCGTTTGTTCAGCACGCACTCCCAGGATAATCCGGCCTGGAAACCCTCCAGGATCAGCAGCTCGAACAGCATTTGGTCGGCGTGCTGGGGGATGCCCCATTCTGTATCATGGTACTGGATATACAAAGGGTTCTTCATGTTGACCCACCGGCACCGGTTGATAATTTCATTCATGCTTTATGACCTCCAATCGTCCCGTTCCGCTGGACTGCTGTAGCGCCCTCCTCCAGGGAATGCACCTTGAGGATGGCGTTTTTTCCATACTTGCCCTTGATTTGAAGGATGGCTTCCTGCATCCGCCGCTCCCGTTCCCGCTGGGCGGCGTTTTCCTTGCGCTGCTGCTCCAGGGCGGTATAGTCGGTGAACAGATCCAGCTGCTCCACCGCCGGGGCCTCCGGCACCTCACTTTCCAGGATGACCTCACAGGCGGTGAGGTTCAACCGCCGGATGAGAAGGTTTCCATCCACCACCCGGTCAAACAGCGCCAGCGCCCCCTGCACCAGCTCCTTAGCCGAGGAGGTGTATCCCCCCAGCCGCTCTGTCCCGTGGGCGTGCTTGGGCACCGCCCGGCCATAGCGGTCCACCGTCACCGGTCCCTTGTACTCCTTTCGCCGCTCCGGATCGGTGAGGTTCTCGATATCATACCCCGCCGTCAGGACCAGCTGGTTGGTCACCAGCCGCTTTCCAACCAGCTCCAGCGCCAAGGTGTCCGCCATCTCGTGGACCACCAGCCGGGCCTTCTGGAAGCTGTAGGGGTGCTGCAAGACCTGCCCGGAGCCGATGCTGTTGCTCTCCGGCCGATAGGCCTTCACGTCGGCGATGGTGCAGGGCTCCCACCCCCAGGCGTGGTCGATGAGAAGCTCAGCGTTGACGCCAAAGAGCCGGTAGAGGCTGTCCTCATCCTGGATGGATCGCCGGGCCACGTCCCCCATGGTGAACATCCCATGGGCCTCCAGCTTTTTGGCGTACCCCGGCCCTACCCGCCAAAAATCGGTGAGGGGCCGGTGGTCCCACAGGTTTTTGCGGTAGCTCAGCTCATCCAGCCGGGCGATACGGACGCCGTCCTTGTCCGGGGGGATGCGCTTGGCCCAGATATCCATGGCGATTTTGGCCAGGTACAGGTTCAGCCCAATCCCCGCCGTGGCGGTGATGCCGGTGGTCTCCAGCACGTCCAGCATCATCTTCTTTACCAGGTCACGAGGGGGCAGCTGATAGGTTTTGAGATAGGGGGTCACGTCGATGAGGACCTCGTCGATGGAATAGCTGATGATGTCCTCCGGGGCGATGTATTTAAGGTAGACTTGATAGACCCTGGTGCTGTACTCCATGTACAGAGCCATCCGGGGCGGGGCCACGATGTAATCCAGGGCCAGCTCCGGGTGCTCCGCCAGTTCCTTGGCGAAGGGGGAGGAGTCGGTCAGTTTCCGCCCCAGCGCCCTTCGCTGCCTCTGCCAATTGACCTCCTTCACCTTTTGCACCACCTCGAACAGCCGGGCCCTGCCGGGGATGCCATAGCTTTTCAGGGCGGGGGTGACGGCCAGGCAGATGGTCTTTTCGGTACGGCTTTTGTCCGCTACCACCAGGTTTGTGGCCAGGGGGTCCAGGCCCCGCTCGATGCACTCCACGGAGCTGTAAAAGGACTTTAGGTCGATGGCCGCGTAAACCTTCTCTCCCACCATTTGCCTCCGCTCTAAAAATTGTTCTTCACCGGCTTGACCAAACTATCAAAGAGGGCCGTACTGTCCACAACAAAAAAGAACATCTGTTTGAAACCATTATACATTTTCGCCATTTGGTTGTCAAGAAGATAGTTGGGTTTAAAAGCAGTCTCAAATCCCCTCCCCAAAGGACAGATTTGAGAGCCCCAATACCCTAAAAATACCAGTGCAAAAAAGCGCCTAGTGAGCAAAGGTTATATTCTTTAACCAAAGGTGCTGGTGGCGGGAACGGCGGAGATCTGGTTTCGGTGGCGCTTTCTCAGGTGGGGAATGTAGGCGGTTAGCCTTTTTGGAGTTGGCACGGCTTTGACAGCCGGGTGGAAGGGTGCGCCTGTTTTGTCAGCTGGTGTGCCAACGAGAGTGGCTGTCTTGGAACTATGGTGCCAAAGTTCTCCCGGTGTACCGATGGGGGTGGCATGGTTCCGGGAGCAGGAGCGCTGGAAAGATAGCGGTTATCTGCCCCAGCCAGGAGAGATCATCTTCTTTGACTGGAATGAGGATGGAATACCGGACCATGTGGGAATTGTAGAGAAGGTGGATGGAGGGGTGATTTACTATAGAAGGTAATTCAGCCGGGGACCGGTGCAGGGGAAATCGGTATGCGATGGGAAACGAACTTTTGGCCCCGGACGAGGTGCGGATGCTGGATAACCGGTACGCCCTGCTGTTTATCCGGGGCGAGCGGCCTATCATGGACTTAAAGTATAATATTCTGCGGCATCCCTTTATCGGTTACACCACCGATGGCGGTGCAAAGCCCTTCCTTCATGGAGAGGATACCCGAAACATCGCCGCTCTACAGTGCACCCCAGAACTGCTGGAAAAGGCAGGGAAGCTGTCCCTGCACATTGAAAACCGCAACCTTCTGCTCCTCACCGAGGAGGAGTTGGAAGAATATTTGAAAAACAACGGAGGTATTGCGACATGAAAAAGCAGAACAAGGTTTATCTTTCTCTGGCATTGGCGGCGATGCTGCTGTGCGCTCTTTCGGTGACAGCCTTTGCCACTGGGACCGGCGACGACCCTCTGACGGTCATCAACAAGCTGTCCGACTTTATCTTTGGCCTCATTCGGGCGGTAGGGATGATCCTGCTGGGCTGGGGTATTGTCCAGGTGGGGCTTTCCCTCCAGAGCCACGACCCCAGCCAGCGGTCCAACGGGTTTCTCACCTTGGCGGGAGGCATTATCATCACCTTTACAAAAGAGATCCTGGCCCTCATTACTGGCTGATCGAAAAGGGAGGGGACATATGCTGTCCTCTCCCTTTTCTCAAAGGATGGATCGATAATCGCTGCGTCCGTATAGAATACGATGAATCTGAACGGTATCTTCCGCCACAATAAAAAACACCAGATACTTTTTCAAAATCAGATAGCGGTAGCCTTTCGCAGCAAGGATAAGATCCCTGGAGCGGGCGCACCGTTCCGGCATACTGGAAAGACTGGCGATCTGCTCGGTCAACAGGTCGTAATATTGTAATGCCACCTCAGAGGAAAGGGTGTTCAAATCGTTGATAATATCCAACAGATCCTGTTCTGCTGTTGGATAGAGTTTGACTTTATAATTCTGTCCCATGAATACGCTCCCGCAGCTGTCGAGCAGTGGTCAGGAAATCTTTGCCTTTCGCACCATCAGCGATCTCTTTTTCAGCCACTGCCAGCTTTCCATAGAGGCCGATGATAGCCTGCTGTTTTTCGTATTCCGAGATGCTGAGGACTACCATATCACCGGTTCCATTCCGGGTGATATAGACCGGTTGGCAGGTCTGGCGGCAAAAATCGGAAATTTCATTGGCATTGTTTCGCAAATCAGAGATCGGGCGGATCATTGGCATAAACGCCACCTCCTTTTATCAATCAGTATAGCAAAATTATGAGTAAATATCAACGTGAATTTAAGAATGGAGATGAAAAAAACGTTGAGTGAAAATTGGGTTGTGCAGAGTCTGGAAGATGCCCTGACTGTCTGGAATGATAAACTCACCGAGATCTGGCAGCTTGTCACCCAGTCCCCCCAGATTTTTCGGGGCGGGGCGATCTGGCAGATGGTGGTGAACATCCACAGAACGCTCCAGGCCATTGGCTATGCCCTGCTGGTGCTGTTTTTTTGGTGGGGGTTGTCAAAACCTGCGGCAGCTTTGCCGAGGCAAAAAGGCCGGAACACGCCCTGCGGCTGTTTATCCGTTTCGCCCTTGCCAAAGGGGTCATCACCTATGGGATGGAGTTGATGCTGGCTCTGCTGGAGATCATCCAAGGCATCGTGTCCTCCATATGCTCATCCTGGTGGGAACGGTGAAGATGGTGGTCCGGGAGATGATGGGGCTTTGACCGTCAGATTTCATCCTCGTTGAACGAAACCAGGCTGAGAAATTCTTCCGGTGTGTAGACGGAAACAGAAGACTTCGCATAGTCCTTTTGATTTCTTGTCACAATGCAATCTATGCTTTCCCGTTGCGCGGTTTCGATCATCACTGCATCCTCGTAGTCCCTGATCTCCGTGGACAACGCCCTGCGGCAGTCTATCCCTGCTGTGTCCAGAAGCGAAAGAGGGATCAAAAGGGTGGAAAGGATCTTCCGGGTCTCCTTGTCACTGTGGGTGGCACGGTGGGTCAGATAATAAAGGTCAGTAAAAGATTTTGCGGTCAAAAAACCCTCCACATGGCGGTTGGCAATAGTCAGCATGACACGATAGGAATCCTCCCAAAATGGTTCCCTGTGTTGGAGGACATCGATCACGATACAGGTGTCCAAAAGTATCCTCATATCCTGCTCAACCGCTCCTCTTTGGCTTCCTCCAGGGTGATGTCAGCCGGCAGAACACCCAGCAGGGATTTTACCGCATCTACCCGGTCTTGGAAGGGATTAGAGAGTTTCGCGATGACCTTGCCGTTGCGTGTGATGTAAATATCTTCGCTTTCCGCCAGAAGAAGGTACTTGCTAAGGTTCATCTTGAGTTCGGTCGCTGTAATGGACATTTTCAGCAGTTCCTTTCTATAAAACTTTTCACTCTTATTATATCCGAATCGTTCGATTTGTGCAACCATATCGAGCGATAAAACCTTGGAAAAAGCAAGGAGGTCAAATGGAAGTCAAAATCAACCGCGAGATTCGCAATTACACAGAATCGGTATTCTTCGGGTTGTCCCTGCGGTAACTCGTTTTTTCTGTCCTGGCGGTGGGGGTAGCTATTGGGCTGTACTTTCTCCTGCGGCCTTATGTGGGGACCGAAACTGTCTCCTGGATGTGCATCCTTGGGGCAGCAGGCGGCAAGGACCGGCTCAACACCATGTATATGGTGGATGGTTATGGTGAGGGGAACGATCCGGTCATTGTGAAGTCGCAGTTTATCATGTCCCTGGTGGAGCGGATCGACCAGAAGGGCGTTAGCCCCCAGCAGAAGTCCATTATTGACCGATGTACGGCAGAGGTCTACCGGGAGGCGGAGAAAACCGGCATTACTCCCATCCTGTCCATCCTCCGGGAGAAGCTGGCAAAGCTGCTGAATATCTCTGCCGAGCAGATGAGTTATGTGACCAACGCCGACGCCGGGTGCGGGCTTATCAAATACGGTTCGTCCCTGGTCCCCTTCGTCAATCGGTTCCCCAGAAGCACAAAGCTGTATCAGCTGATGACCACCCGCCCCGGAGAGGGCTGCTTTTCCAGGGGACAGGCGTAATACCTGCCCCCTTTTCGTTGAGAAAGGAGGTGATGTTCCCCTTTGAACAGGGTGAAGGTAAAAACCAGAGAACAGGTCAAGAGCGTCAAGGCATTGGATAAGGCTGCTATCGCTGGGGTACGGATGAAAAATGCTTATATCCGAACCAAAGAAAAGGCGATGACAAATCGGGAGGAACGGCAAAACTCCCCTACAAATTTCGCTGGGGAGCAGGTACAGGACGCCACCCGAATGGTGGCCCGGAACGCTATCCATACAGCGTGGCTGGGCAGCAAGATCATCAGAAAAGGGCGAGCAGGCTTCCGGCGGTACAAGGACAAAAAAGGGGAGGCCCCACCGGCAGGGAATGAAGCGGCAGCTTCCAAAGGCTCGACCTACAAAAGGGCCGCTTCCCCAGCGGATGCTACCAAATCCCCACGCCTCGATCCGGTGATGCAGAAAAGGCAGTTCCGGAAGTATTTCTCCAGATTCCGAAAAACCCCTTTGCAGAAGGTATCGGAAGGACCAGCCCCTTCACCTTATCTCACCACCCCCGATCTGGTCACAGAAAGGGGGCGGGAATTTGCCAAGAAACAGGCGGCGAAGCGGCGGTGGGTATGCGGGGGATCAAGACAAAGGAGAAGATCTCCTTTATTCAGCAGGAGAATCCGACACCTGATTTTTTACCGACGACTTCCCATGAAATGCTGCCAAAAACTGCCTTGCAGGATAAAGAGGCTTCTCCGGCTCTGCCATCCAGAAAACTGTTGGTACAGAAAAAGAGGACAGTACAGATAGTCTCCTCGGAAAACCGCAGCTTATGGGATGCCCTTCTCCAAAGGGCTGGGGCTGGTGGTGGGAACGGAGAAGTTCTGGTTTCAGTGGCGCTTTCTTAGGTGAGGAATGTAGGCGGTCAGCCTTATTGGAGTTGGCACGGCTTTGACAGCCGGGTGGAATGGTGCGCCTGTTTTGTCAGCTGGTGCGCCAATGAAAGTGGCTGCCTTGGGACTATGGTGCCAAAGTTCTCCCGCTGTACCGATGGAGTGGCGTGGTTCCGGGGGCAGGGGCGCTGGAAAGATAGCGGTTATCTGCCCCAGCCAGGAGAGATCATCTTCTTTGACTGGAATGGGGACATGGTGCCGGACCATGTGGGAATTGTAGAGAAGGTGGATGGAGGGGTGATTTACACTATAGAAGGTAATTCAGCCGGGGACCGGTGTTGGGAGAAGCGGTATGTGGTAGGAAATTCTTTAATTCTGGGGTACGGAATATCCCAACTGCAAAATTCTAAAAATATCAAAAAAGGCACATCTCTCCGCCAAGGGGGAGATGTGCCTTCCAGCTGGATTGATGTGAGGCCCTATAAAAAAGAACCTCTACATAAGCCTAACTTAACAAAGATGCAACAGCACTATTTACATCAATACCCTCATCGTGAGTGAAAAATCCACTTGTATTGGTGTAAAGATTAATAATACTTTTACGGATGGTTTCATTTCCAGGATAACCGGGAGTGCTTTGTTTTTGCGTTGGAAATGTATAGGATGGATATTCGTACATATAGGTACCAGAAGAATTTTGAGATTTCGGATATTTTCCGTCAATTCTCAATGCTGCGGCAAACATCTCAGCTGTCCCCCAGTCATAATATGCATACCCGTTTACCCGATTCAATTTATCTTGAATTAACACTGTTCTGATGTAAAGGTCGCCTGACACCTTTGCTTTGACATAATCACGAGATGGGCTATAAGATATGGTCAGTGGGGCCTTATAATAATTAAGCCAAGATGACAATTTGCCAGAGATTTTTTTTGCTGCCTTAAAATAGCTGTCCTTAACAAAGTAATCAAAGGCTACATTCAAAGTTTTTTTCATAATGGCATCCCATTTTAATGTGCCTGAAATGTTTCCTGGCTCCACTTCGTTTGTTTCTACTCCTGCCGAGGACTCAACATACAAAAATTTATATCCATTATATGTGCCAAATGATTCATAATTGCTTTCCCAATAGGCTGGATCATTCAGATCTGCTGCTCTTTGCCCATTTACAATTTGCGGGTCTTTGGAGTAAAGATTAATATATTTTACAGTTGCTCCGCCATTAATTACTTCTTGTATTCTTGCAATTGTTGATTTATAAACAGGAGATCTCAACACGTTCTCCTTCTGGGTTTTACTTAAAGGAGAAATACTGTAATCCGGATTATTACTAAGACTCATAACTGCACCATCGCAGTAATTTGCAATGGTATCTGCAGCTTGCTTTTTTTGATTTTCAGTTAATGCTGAATGTGTTTCTGAAGTAACAAAGAAAAAGGGTATATCCATAAGTTCTCTTTCTGTGACTATATCAGTATCTTCAGCAGAAGTATGCGTTTCATTTGCAGATGCAGAAACTATAGATATGCTAACCATACATAGAGCAAGCATCAAACTGATTAATCGCTTCATGATAAAACCTCCATTTTAACGAAATTTTGTTTTAAAGAAATTACCAAATTCAGATGAAATAATAGAATATCGTTTATGGATAGGAGCCCGTTCGTCAAAAATGCAATCAAAAATCAACACCTTATCGCCATAAAATTTCAGCGTTGCTTCGCGAAATGGCGAAGGGCCTTTGAAAGTAACAACGTATCGAGTATCCGTGCTAATCGTGAATGGCTGCTTACCTATATCTTTCAATGTAGCTTTGCCCAAAATTTCAAGAAACTGGTTCAACTCATTCAAAGTTAAAGTGAAAGGGCCAAAGTCTTCTATTACTGTACCATTATTTATCTGCTTTTTCTGTATTGTTGCTTGAGATATATTGCTTGTCTGAATATACTCAATTAGTGTAATTCCAGAAGTATAAGTGTGAAAAACAATAAAAAGTAGAATCACTACAGTTAAAGATACAGAAACAAGAAAAAAGCTCAGCTTTTTCGCTTCAAGCCACCCTCTTTCATGGTATGCTATCATTATAAAAAATAAATCTAATTAAAACATTGGACCCACCCTTTCTATTTCGAACTAATGACCAAGTATCACATACATAGCGCTCTGCATCGAGATACCAGCGAATACTTTATTTGAAAACCCCATCGAGGTTTCAAATCAGTTTCCTCAGCCTTTCCGCATCTTCCTCGGAAAGTTTCTTTCCGCAAGTAAAAGCCGCAATAAAGTTTTCGATAGAGTTCCCATAAGAACCCTCCACCAATTTCTGCGTCCACTGCTGAACATATTCATCCTTTCGTTATTTTTTGTGTTTTTGACATAGCCATCCACAAAATTATGCTTGCAGTTGATACGGGGTTCAACATCAGACTGAGGGAATAAGATTACCTTTTTGGTAAATAAAGAAGTAATCTTACATTGCTAAAAGTTAAAAAGCAAATCGTATTCACCGTATATCCTATAATTTATAATACCTTCGCCTTTCAATGGTGTCAAGTTTTTTTCAAATGTAAAATAAATTTGTTATATGTTACAAGATTTGACGACCATTTTTATGCTGTTTATAATAAAGTAATTGATTCAACGACGCCAATGAGAACGGCATCCACCGGATCTACGAATACGACTCCCTCCTGCGGATGACCAAGAAGGTGGACTGCAAGGGCGGGGTCTGGCAGTACACCTATTGGGGGGACAGCATGGAGCTGCCCGCCTCCATCACCTACCCGGACGGGCATACCGAGGAATTTTCCTACAAAGACGAGCAGATGACCAAGAAGGTCCAGCGGGATGGACAGACCCTCACCTACACCTACGATGAGGACTGGCTCACCAGCGAGACAGACGCCAACGGCGGCACCCGGACCTATGAGTACGACAGCCGTGGCTACTTCAAGTCCTCCAAGGACGCCCTGGGCAAGGTGACCAAGTACACCTGCGACGGCAAGGGGAATGTCCTTACCGAGACAGACCCCCTGGGCAATACCACCACCTACACCTATGATAAAGATGACCTGCTGACCTCCGCCACCGACCCGGAGGGGGATGTGACCAAGTACAGCTACAACGCCAACCACTGGATCACCTCCGCCGAGGACGGGGAGGGGTATGTCACCGAGTACCAGTATGACGCGGGCGGCAACATCGCCAGCGTCACCGACGGACGGGGGAACAGCACCCGGTTCACCTATGACGGTCTGGACCGCCTGGTGATGG